>ERZ773062.253-NODE-253-length-33170-cov-13.035452_pt1 | contig 33170 bp, 32 predicted proteins | sample MGYA00580626_ERZ773062 | MGnify/ENA primary metagenome ERZ773062 (study PRJEB29015, sample SAMEA2738003) | human oral metagenome | biome: human oral; feature: human-associated habitat; material: dental | place: China | collected 2058 ... | reverse complement strand
CATCCGGGGCTGGATGTCGATGGCTTCCGCCCGCACATCACGCTTGGTTGCGTCGGGGCCGGTACGCTTGGCGATGTCGATATGAGCGCTATTCCGCGCCAACTGCCGGTTATTACTAAGCCGCGTGCCGCTGCTTGTTATAACGGCGTACATGGCAAAGTGGTTGAGGTAGTCGAATAGTCCACCAGTAGCTACGTATAGTTTTAGTGCTATAATAGTTTTATGAAAATCACCGATATTTCTCTTCAGGCTCGTGATAAAAATCGGGTAAATGTTAGTGTTGACGGGAAATATCGTTTTAGCTTGGACGTATTTCAGGTCGGCGAACTAGGTATTAAGATTGGTCGCGAATATACGGAAGAGGAAATTTCGAAACTAGAAGACGATAGCCAGTTTGGCAAGTTATATGCCAGGTCTATAGAATACTGTTTAATGCGTCCGCGAGCCATCAAAGAAGTGCGCGATTACCTGCGTCGGAAAACGCTAGCCACTCGTCGACGTTCAGTGAAAACTGGAAAAATTATTGAGCGTCCTGGAATAAAGCTGGAGATTACCGAGCGCGTCTTGGATCGTCTTATTGAGAAAAAATATTTGGACGATGAAAAATTTGCTCGATTTTGGTTTGAGCAGCGCTTCTTAAAGAAGGGCACTAGCATCCGTCGTTTACGATTAGAATTGGCGCACAAGGGTATTGATAGTAAGATTATCGATTTGCTAATTAAGGAGAATATCCGTTCTGATAGCGAAGAGTTGCAGAAGATTATATCTAAGAAACGCCACCGTTATAACGATGAGCAAAAATTTATGCAGTATTTAGCACGGCAGGGCTTTTCCTATGATGACATTAAAGAGGCTCTGGGTAAGTTTGCGAACTAGTCGTTAATTAATTTCTGTAGCTTCAGGCTGTGTGCGGGCTTGCTTGCGAAAAGGATTGTCGTAAGAGTTTATGTTTGGAGCAGGCGTCTTTTCAGCTATGTGTGATATTGTTGCTGATTTTACAATAATCCTATCGTCAGTTACTTTAACAATCTGCGAGCGGTGAATAAGCAATTCCGTATCGCCAAAACTTTTTAGTAGTGGTCGACGGACCCGCAATTGTTGGATAATAAAATTACCAGCGGCTAAGGTATAGCCAATGACTTTTCCGATTTTATGGTTTTTCTCGTCGGTAACTAATTTGTCTTTTAGTCTAAAATCTATATCGTAAATTTCTTTTATGGCAATAACATCATCAACGCCAATAATTTCATCAGTTGAATCAATAATCATACCTAGTGGCCCAATTTCTCTGATATCATTAACACTAAGTAAGCTTGGGTATTGATCTAAGAGGCGGCCCTCAAGCTCATAGGCAATTACAGATAAGTTCTTTGGATTGATAATTTCTCGTGAAGTTCGCGCTAATTCCGAGCCAGTCTGTAGGCTCATGACAGGAGTGTTTAGAAAGCGGTCCGCAGAAATAAGCATAATCTTAGTATATATGGTTATATTTTATTCAGCAAATGGATTAGATCGTCCGGCGGGCAAAGTTAGTGAATCGTTACCGGAAGTTGAAGTGCGAAAATCCTTTATTATCTTCATGGTTTTTTTATCAAATGTCGCTGATGAAACTGGGGCTGGCTCGCTAGATATTGAAAGGAGACCGCTTAAGAGAAATATAGCAATTGACAGTCCTCCGATGACGGCTATGCTGTAGATCATAACATGAAATCGCCACAGAAACTTTGATAGAGGCTTTATAATTGGTTCAAGCTGCTCTGATATCGATGGTTTCATCTTGTATACACCTTTACTTCAAATTCTTGGACTGATACCTCGCGACTGTCTGGCGCTCTGGAAATCGCAACGCCTGATAGTTGCATACGAGTAACGTTTTTCTCAATCAAATTAAGGAAATGCAGAAAACGTACGTAGTCAATTTTTTCACCTAGCTGAATAGATACAAAGGTGCTTTTAATGCCAGCTGGTCCAGTATTTGTTTTCTTTTTTGCGGCTGGAGATTGGGCTGAATTTTTTGAATCGCTCTGGAAAGTAAACGAGCGAATTGGAATGCCTGCACGGTCGGCATAGGTTGATAAATCTTGTACAATTTGATTTTGATATTGGTACATCTTTGACTCGGAAACTATATTTTTAGCTTTTTTCGCAATGTCAGAGTTTTTGTCGAGCTGATCTTTTAGGACGAGTAGATTCTGTATTTTCGAGTCAATAGCTACCGCTTCGTTTTGCATTTTTCCGACATCTTCTGATGCTTTACTGAGGAATGAGTAGGCAAAAGTTACAGCGCCAATCATTGCGGCCAGAATAACAATGAGCAGTAATGTCATAACAATACGCATGATGCTGGCATTTAATACTTTTTTCATTGCTTTAACACCTCCGGCTTCGGCGTAACACTAATCGTTATTACGACTGGGTAGTCTGAGGACTTTTCTGCTTTTCCGTCACTATATACTATGCTTTCTAGGTGGACATCTTTAAAAATTTCTGATTTCTCTAGGCTTGTTTTTAGTCGGATAGAGTCATCTTTAGTTTTTCCAAGTGCGATTAACGATATTGGTTTGTCTAGAGCGGAGGTATCCAGGGTTAGTGATTCTAAAACTATGCCAGACGGAATGTGTTGGGCAATTTTAGGAATAATTGATGAGTAGTGAGCCTCGCTGCCAATAATAGCTTTGGCGTCAGCTAGGTCTTTTATAAATCCATCAACGTCTTTTTGAGTTGATTGGTGTTGAGCTAGTTTGGCGTTTCCTTCGTTAATATTGTTTTGGGCTGCTGTTTTACTATTTTCTAGGAATAGATAAAAACCGCCAATTGTCAAGAATAACAAGCCGGCAAATACCAATGATATTATGCAATATCGCCTTAGTATTATATTGACCCGTCCGGCTCTGATCTGCTTTTTTTCTTGAGGAGGCAGAAGATTAATCATAAATATCCTCCTGTCGAATAAGCGCTAGTCCTGCGACGGGCGAAAGCTGGGATCTCAATTGTTTGGCTGGCTGCTCGAGATTGCCGAAATTTAATAACTGCCACGGACTAGCTACGCGGGCTGGCATTAATAGCTCATTGGTGAAAAATTCTCCAATTCCTGGCACGTTTCCGCCACCACCAACGATAAGTATCTGCTCAATTTTTCTCTCATCCGGGAATCGGTCGGTGTAGTATCGCATAACGCGTTTAATCTCGTTAGTCATTTTATGCAGACTTGGCTGCAGAGCTCCGGTAATGCGAGCTTGCCTTGGTCCAGGATTAAGTCCGTTTAGGACTTTAAATTGATGAGCAGTTTCAATTGGTACATTCATTTTCTTAGCTAGGTTCAGGGTCAGCGTGTAACCACCCACGTTAGACCCTCCAGTCACGCGGATATCAGAGTCTAAAATAGCTATGTCAGTAGCTGATGTGCCGATATCAACGATAACTGTTGGTAGCATGCCTTCTTCGGTTTTCTTTAAGAGTCTTGATATTGCATTAACATTTGGCTCGATAGCTGCAACCTCTAGTCCACATCGCTGCGCAGCATCCAACATGTTGTCAATCATCTTTTTTGGAGCGGCGCACATTAGTACGCTAAGTTCATCTTTTGATCGATTGATAATTCTATAATCTACATAAAGTGAGTCAAGTGGGGCTGGAATATACTGTTCAACCTCCAGGTTTACTGCACTAAGGATATTAGCTTCTTCTTTTATGGGCAGGGTGAATGTCCGCGAAAATGTTCGGCTGGTTGGAATGCCAATAGCTACGCGATTACTATCGATCTGTCCAACAATGTTATTCTTTAATAGCTCTTTTATATTTTGAGCTAGGTATTCAACGTTATCATTAGAATTGCCATCATTTTGTTGGGAGTCAAGGTTAATTGAGCCATAACCATGAACCAGCATACGAGTTCTGTCAATTGACATAATTTTAATGCTCGTTCTACTGATATCTAAGCCGATTATTGGTTTTTTTCTATAAAATATGCTCGACACTTTCTTCTTCCCACCTATATACCGGTATTATAACATAAGCTTTTTTGAAAGACTATCCCTTAACTTGTCCCGCCATGCTGGTAATTGGCCCCATCACGCTGACTGCCACCAAAGCAATCACGCCGCCCATTGCTACAATCATTACTGGCTCGATAATGGAACTGACTCCGTCAATCGCAGTGTCAACTTCTTCTTCGTAAAAGTCGGCAACCTTAATAAGCACTTTGTCTGTTTGTCCAGTCTCTTCACCGACAGATAGCATCTGAGCAACAATTGGTGGATATAAATCATCCCTCTCGGCGATAATCCTCGACAAGACTTCACCATTTTGGACGCGCTTGGTTGCTTCCCTCAAGGATTCTTCGTAGACAACGTTGCCAACTGCGCGGGAGGTGACGTCCAGAGCCTCTAACACGGCTACGCCGGCGCCAATGAGAGCGGAGAAGGTTCTTGTGAACCTTGCAATTGCTACTTTTCTAACAATTGCTCCGACTGCAGGAACCTTAATGATGATGTGGTGGAATTTAACGCGTCCCTTTGGGGTTTTAATGTAGCGAATTAGCGCCCAGATTCCGCCGATGAATGCCGGGACAATCAAATACCAGAATGACACCATAAAGTCGCTAATGCCGAGCATGATTTCAGTGAGCAGCGGCAGCTTAGCATCTGGCCCGCCCATGTCTTTAATAGTCTTACCAATGACTGGAATGATAAAGGTCATCAAAATGAAGAAGGCAATGATGGTTATCACCAAAAGAACGATTGGGTATGTCATGGCTCCTTTAATCTTTTTCTTCATTGACGAGTTTTTTTCTTGTTGCAAGGCTAGTCGTTTCAAAATGTCGTCCAGAATACCTCCGGTTTCACCAGCGGCGACCATATTGACGTAGATGTCATTGAAGGTTTCTGGATGTTTTCCTAGAGCATCAGCAAATGACATACCACCTTCGATGTCTTTAATGACAGCATTAATTGTCTCTCGGAAGCCGGCGCTCTCAGCGTGCTTGGCCATTGAATTTAGCGAACGAAGAATCGGCACACCAGCTGAAACCATGGCACTTAATTGACGTGTAAACATCACCAACTCGTCGGTTTTGGCGCCTTTCTTTTTTTTGCCAAACGAAAAACCGGCAGCTTTTTTTGCGCTCTTTTCTTCGATTTTTATCAATTGTCCGCGTGATTTTAAGGTGTTGATGGCTGATAATTTATCGGCCGCCTCTATTGTTGAGGAGACGGTCTCTTTTTTCTTATTGACAAGTAAATATTCAAAAACTGGCATGATGCTACTCCCTTGTTGCCCTCAATACTTCTTCGGTTGTTGTGATTCCGCGCAGTGATTTAATGAGGCCATCCATCTGCATAGTTACCATGCCTTCAGAAATTGCTTGATCCTGGATGTCGTTACTGGTGGCATTGGCGGTAATCATTTTTTGAATAGGGATAGAAATGCCGAGAACCTCGTAAATACCAACACGTCCCTTAAAGCCATTATGTCCACATTCGTCACAGCCTTCAGGGTTTGGCTTCCATAGCCGGGCGATTGTTTGCTCGGTTGAGCCCATTGGTGTGTCGCCGCCAATTTTGTCATCAAAAGCCTGCCGCTCTAAGTCATGAATTTTTTTAATTGATTTGGTGTCGATATTAAACATCTCAGTTATGTACTTCAATTCTTCTTGGTTTGGTGTGTATTCCTGACGGCAGTTCATACAGAGCCTTCGTACTAATCGCTGACCAATCACTGCTTTGACTGTCGAAGCGATCAAGAAGGGCTCGATTCCCATATCCAATAAACGCGGCAAACAGGTTGCTGCATTGTTGGTGTGAAGGGTGGAAAACACCAAGTGTCCAGTCAGCGCCGCCTGTACGCCGAGGTTAGCGGTCTCGCCGTCACGGATCTCTCCAACCATGATGATGTTCGGGTCTTGGCGGAGCAATGCGCGTAGTCCTGAGGCAAAGGTCATGCCGGCTTTGGCATTGGTCTGGGTTTGGTTGACGCCAGGGATTTTGTATTCAACCGGGTCTTCAATTGTCGAAATATTAACATCTGGCGTGTTGAGTTCTGACAGCACGCTAAACAGGGAAGTTGACTTTCCCGAACCAGTCGGCCCAGTCACTAGAATCATACCGTTTGGCTGTGCCATGGCGTCTTTTACGGTAGCAAGCGATAGTCCCCAGTAGCCAAGTTTGTCGAGCGAAATTGCCTGGTTTGACTCGTCCAGAATACGCATCACCACTTTTTCGCCATCGGTGATTGGCAATGTTGAAACACGAAAGGCATATTGTTTTGAAGAAAGTTTTATCTTAAAGCGTCCGTCTTGAGGCACGCGGCGTTCGTCAATTTTTAGATTAGATAGGATTTTTATGCGACTGACCAAGGCTCCGTGGACGTTACGTGGCAGTTTATTAACTTCTTTTAGAACGCCATCAATTCGGTAGCGGACTTGGACGTAATCTTCGCGCGGCTCAATATGGATATCAGAGGCATTGGATTTAATGGCGTATTCTAGCAGTAGGTTAACAGTCTGGGCAATTGGTGAATTTTCCGCAAAATCGTCCTGACTGACATTTTGATCGTCAGCCGAAGCATCTTTTTGTACGGCAATAACTTCGTCTAGCTCAGCATCGATGTTTCCTCGATAGTTATCTAAGCAGTCTAAAATATTACTTCTTGTCGCCAGAAAAACTTTAGTATTGTAGCCAATTTCTTTTTGGATAAAATTTAGCGCCTGAACGTCGTCTGGGTCCTCCATGGCCAGAGACAGGCTTTCGTCATCATTTTTTTCGAAGAGCACAACATTATATTGGCGCGCTATATGTTCAGGAATCCGCTTTAATACTTCTTCGGGAATATCTTTTGGTTCGATTCTAACGAAAGGCACGCCGATATAGTCACTAATTAGCTTTGTCAGGTCCTCTTCGGATAGAACTTTTTGTTCAATAATGGCTTCTTGCAATGTTTGTTTTGATCGTTCAGCGAGCAGCTTTAAATCAGCAAGCTGCGATTCATCAATAACCCCACCTTCTTTCAGAATACTTTCAATTGTTTGATCTGAAATACGCATAATTCTTATGATTATTGTACTATCGTCGCTAAAAAAAAGCCAGCATAGTATAATAGAAGGGTGAAAATTGATAGCGACGAGAAGATGCAACGATTAGGTGTGGCAATTGGCCAGGCGGTTTCGGGTGGTGAAGTGCTGGAACTGGTTGGTGATATTGGCGCGGGGAAGACGACGCTGACAAAGGGGATAGCTAAGGCTTTAGATATCAATGAGCCTATCCAGAGTCCAACTTTTACAATTTCTCGAGTATATGATTCACCGAGGGGGCTGCGTTTGGCGCACTATGATTTTTATCGATTGGGTGAAGCTGGCATTATGGGCGATGAGATTCGCGAAGTCGTAGACAATGATTCGGTGGTGGTCGTTGAGTGGGCTGGCGCAGTTGATGGTGACTTGCCGGAAGATCGATTGGCGATAAAGATTACAGCGACTAGTGAGGAGGAACGGCTGGTAGAATTTCATCCCAGCGGTAAAAAATCGATCGAACTTTGGCAGAAGATAAAGGAGGATTTGGCGTGATAATTTTATTAGACACCTCGACGGCAACTTGTTTTTTAACGGTGGTTGATGATGAGACTCGTCAGGATTTTGAGTGGCAAGCGGGGCGGACATTGGCGCGCGGTTTATTGAAATTTTTGGAAGAAAAAACCGGTAATTTGCACGATATCGGCGGTATTGGTGTGATGAAGGGGCCGGGCAGCTTTACTGGACTAAGGATTGGATTGACGGTTGCCAATACGCTGGCGGATAGCCTGAGTGTGCCTATTGTCGGTGCAACGGGTGAAGATTGGCGGAAGATAGTGCTTAAAAAACTGCGTGCTGGTGAAAATGAGAAAATCGTTATGCCAGAGTATGGCGCTGCCGCTCATATTACCGCGCCGCGAAAATGATTTTTCAGTGCCAAAATCTCCAAAACCGTGTATAATTAAATTACGGCGTTTTGTAAGTTCTGATTCGCCAGATTTAGATAGTTTGAAATTGATTAGCTGTTGATATATTTCCTTGAGGCGAACACTCAAGGGCGGCTGATCGGAAAGGAATGATAATGATAGAAGTAGTTATTGCCGCGGCTGTTGGGGCTGGTGCGGGTGTTGCTGGTTTTGTAGGATATCAACGAACGCGCCAAATTAATGGCAAAAATCAAATTGAGCGTGATTTGGCTGACGCCAAGACGAAGGCTAGTGATATTGTCTTAAAAGCCAAAGACGAGGCGCTGAAAATTGAGAACGAGCGTCGTAAGGAGTGGCAAAAAACCGAGAATCGTTTGGCTGATCGCGAGAGAACGCTTGATAATAAACTAGAGGAGCTGGATCGGCGAGCGGAGAAGTTACGGACACACGAAGATGAGGTTGATAACCTTAAAAATGAGATTCGTGATATCCGTACGCGTCAGCAGGAGAAGCTTGAAAAAATTGCTGGACTGAAAAAGAAAGACGCAGCTGACAAACTGATGCAGATGACCGAGCGTGATATTAAGCAGGATTTGGCTGGTTTGGTGTCAAAATTGCAACATGATGCAATGGATGACGCCGAAGAGCGGGCGCAGATGATTTTGGTGACAGCAATGGAGCGGATGAGCAGCGAAGTGACAGCCGAGCGCACAGTTACTGCGGTTAAATTGACTGATGATGAGATGAAAGGTCGAATTATCGGTAAGGAAGGCCGCAACATTCAGGCGTTGCAGCGTGAAACTGGTGTTGATATTTTAGTGGATGATACACCGGGTATGATAGTGCTGTCGAGCTTTGATCCAGTTCGTCGACAGGTGGCTCGTTTGAGCTTGGAGATGTTGATGAAGGACGGACGCATTCATCCAGCGCGCATTGAGGAAGTTGTCGCTAAGGCTAAAAAGCAAATTGATAAAGAGGTTAGACAGGCTGGTGAAGATGCTATGCGCGAGACTGGCGTGGTCGGTATTCCAAAGGAAATGTTGCTGCTGCTTGGTGAACTGAAGTTTCGTACTAGCTTTGGCCAGAACGTTCTGAAGCACTCGACGGAGATGGCGCAAATTGCTGGTATGATTGCTGAGGAAATTGGCGCGGATGTGCGTATTACAAAAATTGCCACGCTGTTGCATGACGTTGGTAAGGCGGTGACTCATAAAATTGAGGGCAAGCATCATCACATTGGCGCGGAATTGGCGCGGAAATATGGCATGGATGAGCGGATCGTGCACGCAATTGAGGCGCACCATGATGACATCGAGGCAACTACGCCAGAAGCAATTATTGTGCGGGTTTGTGATGCAGCTTCAGCGGCCCGTCCGGGTGCCCGCAACGTTTCGGCTGAGAACTTTGCTGAGCGAATGCGTGATTTGGAGAATGTGGCGACTAGCTTTGAAGGAATTGATAAAGCCTACGCAATTTCGGCTGGACGTGAAGTTCGAGTGATCGTCAAGCCGCAGTCAATTGATGATTTGTCGGCGATTAAATTGGCCCGAGATATTGCCACGAAGATTGAGTCGACCATGCAGTATCCTGGCACAATCAAGGTTAATGTCATTCGCGAAACGCGAGCGATTGAGTTTGCAAAATAATGAAATTTACTGACGAGCAGCGGCGAACTTGGTTGGCTAGTTTAGATAAGCGTTTTTCTAGTTCGACGGTGTTAATAGAAAATGAGCAGGGCGAATTATTAATCGTCAAATCTGACTATAAAGATCACTGGTCGCTACCTGGCGGAATTATTGATCCTGGAGAATCTCCACTGGAGGCGGCAGTACGTGAAGTCGAGGAGGAGGTGGGCATTAAAATTGATCCCGAAAACCTACAACTTGCCATGGTCGCGTCGCGTCATTCTGATGAGTTTTTAACGCATCAGTTCGTATTTTTTACGCAATTGGAAAATAATGTCTTGTCTGAAATAAAGCTTCAGGAGTCAGAAATTGTGTCTAGCAAGTTTATTTCTAAGAGTGAAGTTGATTCTGACAATGGATCATTATTATGGGCAATTCGCTTTTGGGCGGCTGATAAATTCGGTTACGTAAATACGAAAATAGTTGATGATAATGGCGTAAAAAATGAGCGAATAGAGTTTTTCGCGCCGACACTGGGAGGAAAATAGTGGGATTATTAGTTATCTGTCGACACGGTGAGAGTGAATGGAATCTACTAGGCAAGTGGACGGGCTGGACTGACGTGGGGTTAACGGAAAAAGGGCGGGCTGACTCGGTACTTATGGGTTCGCTAATCAAGAACATTAGGTTTGATGAGGCGTATACGTCAGCACTCAAGCGGACGCATCAGACGCTGGATGCGCTGCTCGGGGGGCGTGGTATGGGCAGTCTGAAGACAACGCGGGCGACTGAGCTGAACGAGCGCAATTATGGTGATTTGACTGGTAAAAATAAGTGGCAAGTGAAGGACGAGATTGGCGAGAAAGCATTTAATGGAATTAGGCGCGGCTGGGACTATCCGGTGCCAGGCGGCGAAACATTAAAAGACGTTTACGCGCGAGTGGTTCCGTATTTTGAGCGGGAAATTTTACCGAAACTACAGGCGGGCGAGAATATTTTATTAGTAGCACATGGAAATTCTATTCGGGCGTTAATCAAACATCTTGACCAAATTCCAGAGTCAGAAATGGCAAACGTAGAAATGCCGTTTGGTCAATTATTGCTTTACAAATTTGAAGCTGATAATAATTTGCCAACTAAAAAAGAAATTCTATCGGTAAATATTGGTCCGGTAAACGCTTAGCCATTTATGTATATCTCATAGGCACTGAGAGCTGACAAGAATTGCTGAAATCTAGTCATGTCATTGCCGTGATATGGCCAGGTCGCATGATTCAACCAAAACCCCATTAGTGTGAGACAGTAGTCTAAGTTTATTATGTTTTGATAAGGAGAGATATCATGGTGGCTTTTATGTAGGTCAATTAGCAGGCTGGTAATATCACTACCCGATTCGCCTAACCCAGACCAGCTCCAATCAACTAATCTAGTGCCGTAATTAGGATGCCAAGCCATGTTTGATTGTCGGATATCATGGTGGCAAAAAACTAATGAGTTTATTTTAGGAGTCTGGCTGCCTATTTGTCGTAGTAAGACTAGGTCTCCTAGTAATGATTGAGCGACTGCTTGGCTGCGAGGTGTCAATCTATCTAAAAAACTTGGTGCTAATTTATGTAATTTATCTATTTTTTGATTATCAATTGACTGCCAACCTTCTTTTATAAAACTATCACGCGACGGTTCAATGTCGAAAGCGTCAGCTGGTAGTGGTATACTCTCTAGCTCATTAAATTTTTCAATTGCTGAATTTACGTATGAATTGAGCGTGTTTTTCCTGGCTCGCCATTGCCATCCGTCGTCAGGTTCCATCGCATCCATGATGAGCGTATCACTATCGTGTAGAATTGACCGCTCGGGTATTCCGCTATATCCATGAGACCTTAAGTGAGCCATAACGAAAGCTTCTTTCTCCAGATATTGATGTAATCGGTTTCGTCTCGGCGTATCGTCATACTTAGCTGATATCTGTTTGACAAATACTGACTGGCCATTTCTTGCAGCAATAATTTTGTCATATTGCATATGACCACCGCTCACGTCGTGGTAAGTTTCTGGAGACTGGGCTATTTCAATAAGGTTTTGGCAAGATAAATAATCAAGCGCCCTTGTCAAGATGTAGTCGCGTGAGGCATAAAGACTGGGTAAATTATCAATTGACCACCAACCAGCGTCAATTGCATCATCGTGGCCGGTCGCTTTTGTTGTGTCTGATACGGTAAATAGGTAAGCGCTCGTCTCAATCCATGATTCTTGGCTATTGCGCGGGTCGTCAACTAATCCTCTAAATATAAGTGTAGCCCCGTCACTAATTGTGACGCCAGTTTCTTCTCTAGTTTCGCGAATGGCTGCTGCCAGTGGATCCTCCCCCCGGTCAATAAATCCTCCAGGCAATGCCCACTCGCCAGTTTCTCGCTGTATTAAGAGAACTTGTCGTGACTTCGGATGAATAACGATACTATCAGCAGTATAATTTGGCCCATCATACCACAGTTTCTGCTCCGTGGTTGATATTATTTCACTCATACGGCGATTAATTGACTCACTGCTTGGCGTCCAATTGCTGCCTTCACGCGTCTTTTATATTCTTTAATTTTATCATCTGGGCCTGTGTGCTTACCTTCAACATCACTCAGTTTAACTGTCGGCACACCGTCAACTGCCGTGGCTTTCATGACGAAATTATTCGCCTTAACTCCCAGGTCATTTGTCAGTGTAGTGCCCCAGCCGAATGTTACCTTGATACGATCCTTGAAATAATCAGCCAGTTTGATAATTGTTTCGACGTCCAGCCCGTCACTAAAGACAATTGTCTTTTCTCGCGGATCAATGCCATGCTGCTCGTAAACGTCGATCACTCGATCGCCAAATTCCATCGGATCACCAGAGTCATGACGTAGAGCCTGCCACGAAGCCATTTGCTCCGGCGTGAAGTCGGCGAAAAAGAAGTCAGTTGTAAATGTATCAGTTAGGGCGGTTGATAAATCTTCGCCGTACAGCTGCTCCCAATCCTGGAGTACCTGATGGTGGCCATTTAATGGATTGTCACCAGCCTTGTCGGCCAGTGCCGCGTAAACCATCGGTAATTCATGTGCGAATGTACCAATTGGCCGCAGGTCAAGCTCATGTGCTAAATAAATATTTGAGGTGCCAACGAAATTATCAGGAAGTTCACTGGCAACACGCTCGATGACGTGCTTCTGCCAGACGTAGCTAAACCGTCGTCGCGTACCGAAGTCAGAGAATTTAATATCTGGGCGATCCTTTAATAGTGCAATTTTTTCACTTAATCGGCGATCTCCTTCGGCATATAGTTCTTTGAGCGAACTACCTTCGCGGGCAAGTTTATTCTGGAAATATAATCCGTTTATTTCGCTCATAATCACCGTTTCCCAGAATGTGACTAGCGGCCATTTTCCTGTAGTACTAACCGCTAAATCGCCGCGCTCATCGTAGCCAATGTCAACAGGTGGCAGGGGATTGTCACGTAAAAAGTCAAGGTATTCTGGCGTGAATTGTGCTGTGCCGTCTTGATTTTGTAGGCTGGCGAGATAGGCGATCTCATTGGGCTGCCAGCCATTTGCTAATCTATCGAGTCGGTCACGTAATTCTTCTGCGCTTACAAATTCCGATAGCAGGGTAGGGGCGCGATTCTTCAAGGTAAAGGTGACCTCGGTGTCAGGATGCTTGTCATATTCTAGCTGGCCCATGGTCGCTTTATAATAATCTAGTCCTTGTGATAATTTCGGTTCACGGTTCATTGAGTACTCCTTTCGATCATCGTTTTAGCTTCATTGATTGAAACCGCCAGAATGCGAGCCTCTTTCATGGCGGCTAAGGCCTCTTCTTCGGCGTTTGGCGTGAGACCGACGGCGCGAATGGCCTCTCTCAGTAGATAGATGGACACTTGATCATCGCTCTGGAAGTGCTCGGCAATGTCCAGTGCAGTTGCCTTCACGCAAAAGTCAGTCGCCAGTCCGCCGAGAAATACTTTAACCTTCTCGTGAGGTGTTCGTGGCGTGATAATGGTCTCCAGCGTCTCGCCTGTGTCGCTCTGACCCTCCCAGCCAGAGTACCCGTCAGTCTGGCCCACGCCTTTGTCGATAATAGTGTCACCAGGCTGCACGTTGAGCTTATCGTGAAAGCTAGCGCCGGTAGTGCCGGCCACGCAGTGGACTGGCCACTGGCCACCAAAATTAACAAAATGTGGTGTTTCACCGGGGTGCCAGTCGCGGGTAAAAACGACCTGTCCGCCATGGTGTCGCACGGTCTCGGCGATGGTGTTGAGCGGGGCAACGACCTGCTCGCCCTTTCTGACTGCTAGGCTGCCGTCGATAAAATCACGCTGCACATCAACGGCAACAAGTATATTTCGAGTTGGTTTTACTGTTTCCATGAATTACCTCCTTACTTAATGTATAAATTACACTTACTATTTAGTTTAATCGTTAGTTATTGTATTGTCAACACTAATTTATGAAAAATATAAATTTTATAGATCTATCTAATAAGATTAGTCGAACCTGCGGTCCAAAATCTCTAGTCTATCTGAATTGAATTCATATAGTTTTGCTGGGCGATGTGCGCCGTCGCGCCATAACTCGTTGGTTTCATGAATGAGGTTGAGACTGAGGAATTTTTTGCGAAAATTACGCTTGTCAAATTCACGATCAAAGATAATTTCATAGGCGTTCTGCAGTTGGGTCAGGGTAAAACGCCGCTCCAGAAATGCCGACACAGCATTCGTATATGTTAACTTGGCAATTAGCCGCTCTCTGGCGTATTCAATAATGCTGGCGTGATCATAAGCCAGCGGTGGTAGATTGCGCATATCAAAAAATGTCGCGTGTGACTTCGCATCATCGAGCGGGATAGTACGCCCACACCCGAGGTATGTCACCGATACAGCATGTCCTCGTGGGTCACGGTCGACCGTGTCAAAGGTGTAGAGCTGCTCAATATAACTCAAGTCATTCTTAACATCCACGCCCGTTTTTTGGGCAACGATACGTCTCAGTGCGGCTGTCGTCGTCTCGCCCTTGGCGTTGTATCCGCCGGGTAGCGCCCATTCACCCTTGAACGGCTCGTTGGGGCGCTTTAGGAGCAGGACTTCTAGTGCGTCGCTGCTAATTTGAAATATCACGGCGTCAACAGTTAGCGTCGGTGGAACGTATGGTTTCGTGTATTTCATACAATATATCTTACTCTGAAGTAGCTAGTTTGCCAAGGCAGATTTACTGACTACTCCTATATGCTATCGGTAGGTTTCGTTTATGTTGAGTCTTGTCGTAGCGTTCTTCTATCTTCTTAGCAATCTTGGGGTCAACTTCTTTACCCTCGAGATAATCATCAATATCATCATATGTTAGATCCAGTTCTACTTCATCAGGTTGGGCCGGGCGATCATCTAATAAATCAGCAGTCGGCACTTTGTGAAGGAGGCGTTCGGGAACGTGTAATGCATTCAGCATGGCCCAGCCTTGACGTTTTGTTAGTCCAGAGAGGGGCATTATGTCGGCGGCACCATCGCCAAATTTAGTAAAGAATCCCGTGACTGATTCGGCGGCATGATCAGTGCCAACTACCAATAACCCGCAGGCACCAGCAATAGCATATTGTGCCATCATACGGCTACGAGCCTTGATGTTGCCTTTGTTGAAATCGCTAATTTCTTGACCATTGGTGTATAGGTCCGCAACAAGTGCGTCGACGCTAGGTTTTATATCAATGTTGTGTTCTATGACGCTTGATTCGCCGTAAGACTTAATAGTCTTAACGGCTAGCTCAGCATCTGCTCGGTCATGTTGAACGCCGTAGGGCAGTAGCATAGTGTGGAGGCGGCAGTTCTGTCCGCTTTGGCGTCTCAGCTCGATAGCGCGCTGAGCCAAGATTCCTGCCAGTAATGAATCTTGGCCACCCGAAACTCCCAGCACAAAACCGTTCAAGCCAGCTTGCCTCAGATAGTCAGCTAGGAATTTAGTGCGCTTCTCGATCTCTTCTATCGGTTGGATAGTGGGCTTAACACCGAGGGCGGCGATAATTTCTTGTTGCTTGGCTCGCATATATACCTCCTTTATTATTTCTGTAGGCAGCTTAGGGTTATACGTAGAGTGTAGCATAGTTAGTGTGTATTTAACAATAAGCTACGAGAAACGAGTATGTATGATATTTGTACAACAAATTGAGGCTAATCAATAATCCCCAAAGCGATTGTCGTCACACCAAGTACCACGTGGCTTATCGTTACGCCGATGAGGTTTGATGAGCGCTGGTACGCTCGGTACCAGAAAAGGCCGACGATGCTCATGACAACAACAGTGAGCATATCGCCGTAGATGATATGTGCATAACCGAAAAGGGCGGCTGCTACGCCAAGCTCCAACGCCCGGTGTAGCCGTAGTTCTTGCAGCATACGGCTGAGGATGCCGCGAAATAACAGTTCTTGTGCCGGGCACGAGATGAGAATATAAAATACATAAAATCCTATTCCTTCGGTTGGTGAGAATCGAGGTTTTTTGAGGAGTAGAAACAGCCCGGCTGCGATAATGAGAGCTATAGTTATAGGTAGCACGGTTTTGAGTGAATAGATGGTACGTTGCCGTGTAATGCCGATGTCACTATGCGTATTGCCGAGAATTCGCGTCACTATGTACATCGCTACTGCACCGACGACGAGTGTTGCGAACTTCATATTCCAGTGGATAACGCCGATACAAATGAGGATGGGCAACATGATATATACGCAGACAATGGCGTAGAGATATATCATTTGTCGGAGGTGAGTTGTGCGGGTAGTGTGATTAGTATTGGCCATAATTATGAGAGTATGTATATATATTAACTCAAATCACTATTTATTGCTGTATTTAATGTGTAAAGTGTGGTAGAATAGTGATGTAAGTGTCGAGATCATCTTTCGGGGTGTGGCGCAGTTGGCTAGCGCGCGCGGTTTGGGACCGTGAGGTCGAAGGTTCGAGTCCTTTCACCCCGACCAACTCAATGATCATTCGAAGTATTAAAATAGCTGAAAGTTTGGTCGGCTATTTTATTTTTTTAAGTTATCTATTATTATATACAGTATCATGAGTGCCGAATACAACCCATCGCAGAAGAGTAGTGGAGATACCCCCCGAAGACGATGATTACCTTCCTCCATATTCGGAGATATTTAAGCCGGGATTGCCTGGATCGCGCACGGTTATAGGCGTGGCACAAATGACATACTATCCACGGACACCCGATTTTGAGGCCGCTTTGTTGGAGCATCTTCCGTATCTAGACGAGGCTACTCCAGATACTGTGAGAAGGTGGCTCAGCCTTGACGATAGCAGTGGTGAAGAGAATTAAAGCTTATTTATATATAGCCCAATAATCAAATCACCCTCATGATATTCCTGTTGTAATTGCCAATGTGGCGGCACTTGCTTCTTATATTCATTATAAGTTTTTGTGCGTAGAATTAACCAAATTCGCGGGCTCTTTACTTCATTTAATGAAGCTATTTCTGGAGTATTAAGTTTTTTTATTAACCCCCATTCACCAGCCCAATCCAACTCCTCTGCCGGTTTTAGTAAAATAATTTCCTTACCAGAGAGGTTATAGTATGAGGTGTGAAAATAGGTGTAAATTTCACCGGAGATAATAGAGTCATTGCTTTTTATATTATCATTTATATGATTCATGGCAGTGTTGGTGTTGTTCCAGGATGCTTCTGCTATATTTTTACTGCCGACATGCCACATGTAGCAGCCAATTAGCAATATGAAAATAATAGATAAACCGACGCTACGAATTCTTTTACTCGAAAAAATAATTCCTATGTAGATAGCTATCAGACTATAAAATGCTGGTGCCGAGTAGGTGAAGTAACGATCTAAGTAAACAGGACGGCCTTTACTAAGTGTGTAGATGATGATCATTGGTAGAAATGACCAAATTGTCACGAGCCATATTGCTGCTCGGTATTTATGGAATTTTCTAGCTACGGTGAGCGATGTGATAAGCATTATTGGTAACAACAGTAAGCCAAAGTAGTGAACCATCCTCTCGTCGTAAGTTAAGAACATGGATAGGGTTGTTGGCATGGTAAATTTATTAACTTCTGGTATCCAAAACTCGCCACTGACTCTACCGACTTGGGAGATCATAACTGGTAGCCAAGGTAAGAATAATAAAAAGCATAGCCCGGCTGCTAGCCAGATATTTTTATTAGTAAAAATTTTTATGATATCAGTGCGGTCTCCGCCAATTTTTAGCCATAAATAGACGAAGTGAGCTGGAAGTAGCAACGCCAGGAAATACTGCGTGTAAATGCCAATTGCCACTAAAAATCCGTATAATATCCACCAGGGTTTTTTGTCTTTTTTGTCGACCGCCATGATAAATGCATAGGTGGCGGATACGCTAAGCAGCGCCGCTAAAGCATACATCCTCGCCTCGTCGCTATAGCGGATCAGGAATGGTCCTAAAGCTGCTAAAAAAGCTCCAAATATAGCGATTCTTTTAGAGAATAGCTTTTGCAGTAAGAGAAATAGCATGGCGACTGTCATGGCGCCACATACGACACTAAAGCTTCTGAGCGCAGTGACTGAACTGCCAAAAAGCAATTGCCAAAAATGCATGATAATGTAATAAAATGGTGGATGTACGTCCGTGGTTGTCGTGGAGATAATGTCAATCAAGGGCTGATTGATAATGGTAGCAGTATAGCCCTCATCGTGCCAAATATCAGCCTTGGTTAATTGGGTAGTGCGAGCGCTAATAGCTAAAATTAATATGGGAATTAGCCAGACCCAGCTGGGTATTTTATGAAGAAATGCATATAAATTCTTAAGATTTGCGCATATATTTTTCATTACACTATCTGGGAAGTTTTAGGGATATTTCACGTGCCTTGTGGGCTATCTCATCGTCAATATTATCTACTCCAAAGTCTATGCTGATATCGCGTCGTCTTAAGGACTCATTGATTAGAAAATCAGCAATTTGTGGGTTTTTCGGTAGGATTGGGCCGTGGAGATATGTGGCTATAACATTGTTATACCGAACGCCTTCATTCGCATCAATCATATTATTACCAGCACCCTTAATCACTTGCCCTAGCGGCGTGACAGTTTTATCAAGGAAGGTCTGCCCACTATGATTTTCGTATCCGATAATCTCGCCAAATTCTTGGCTCTTGATAATAATATTGCCAATCATTCGTTCCTCGCCAGCAATTGTTTCAATCGGTAAAATATTAGCGCCAACAATCTCTTCGCCCTTAAGTGTGCGGAAAAAGCGGCCGAAGAGCTGATACATACCACAAATCATTAGCATCGGCACGCCGTCGTTTGCTAATTGTTGGAGCTCGTCTGCTCGTTTCAAAAGGTCGTTTTGGATAATCGTCTGGCCAGAGTCTTGACCGCCACCACCGACGAAAATATCAATCTTAGAAAAGTCTGTTGAATCGCCTGGATTGTGGTCGATAATTTCGACTTCAAAACCGCGCCACTCTAGGCGTTTTTTTAGGACCAGCGTGTTACCCCAGTCGCCGTATAAATTCATATCTCGTGGATAAAGTTGTGCAATTGTTATTTTTGTCATAATATTTCCTCTACGTCAGTTTTTTCGCCAAGCAGGCGTCGAATTGCGGTCATGGCGGTATAGCTACAGAATATTTGCTTCGGTTCTTCTGCGTGGTTGTTGATAAAATCATCTAACGCCCGCGTAATATCGGTGTCAATTTTTTCAATCGCAACTTCGTCATATTGAAGACGCAGTGCCATGTCATAAGCTCGCACTCCGCTAACCATGGCTACCTTTTTCAGAGCTGAAAAGTCAACATCCCAAAACCAACTAACATCTCGCCCGTCTGCGTAGTTGTCATTAACCGCGATCATTGTCGCGCTGCTATTTTTGGCAAATGACAAAAGCGCCAGTCGAAAGCCGCTTGGATTTTTGACGAGAATAAGTTCAATCGGCGTGCCGTTTAGGAAAATTGTTTCACCGCGACCAAAGGCTGGCTTAATATTTTCGAGCGCTGACAATATGGTGTCTATAACTTCCGGTCCGGTAATTTGCCGCGCCAGGGCTGTAGCTGCTGCGGCATTAAGTAAATTATAAACGCCGGTAAGCTTTAAATTGACAGCAGTTTCTTTGTTGTCAATCTGTAGAGTCGCCTCCTGTCCGCTAATCTTTTTTAATAAAACATCGACGTTTACGCTTTGGCTGGCAATTGCTGCACCGTATTTTAAGTTGTCGTCGGTCGGCATTAATTTAAGTAGCTCGTCGGTTGTGCCGAAGAATACTTTTTTAGCCTGAATGTGTTTGCTAATCTTAAAAATTCGTGGATCGTCGCGATTAAGAACAACAGTATCGGTAGTTGCTTCGGCTATTTTCTGAAGCAGTGACGCTGTATTATCAATCTCTCCAAATCTATCCAGCTGGTCGCGCATTACGTTTAATAGTAGCGAGAACCGTGGGCGAACCATTTGCACAAATTTCACCGCCCAGGCCTCGTCAAGTTCCAGGACTGCAATATCGGCTTCCAGTTTACCGCGGAGGTTGACTTCATCCAGCAGTGCAGCTGCTACACCTCGGGAAAAATTACTGCCAGTCCGATTTGTAAAAACCCTTAATCCGACTGACTCGAGCAATTCCACGACGATTTTTGTGGTTGTTGTTTTTCCGTTAGTGCCGCTGATAATTACCACGCCTTGTGGTAGGTCTTTCAGGGTGCGCTGGATGAACTTTGGGTCAATTTTCTCAATCACTAAGCCTGGCAGGGCTGAGCCACCACCGCGTAACCTCGCAACCTTCTTGACGCCTTTGCCAATTATAGTACTGATCATCTGTCTTGCCATGTAATCCATTATACTCTGCCGGGCTAATATGCTACAATATCAATATGTTTTTGGTGGGGATCTTTCAGTGGTGGTACGGCAGTGGATTGTTGCAATATGTCCAACAAGGTTTTTTGGGGGTTTTGCGAACGGCAGACTTTTTTTCGGTCGGATTGTTATTAAAAACGTTATTTAATCCGTTTCGTCAGATTTCAGCAGCTCCAGTTGGCGGTGCTGCGCCAGTTCAGTTGTCGGCATTTTTTGATAAATTATTTTCACGCGCAGTTGGCATGGTGGTACGTTCTGTAGTAATAATTGTTGGAATATTGATGATATTGCTGAGGGTTTTGTGGACGCTTCTAGGAATTATTCTGTGGCTGGTCTTGCCTCTATTGCCGTTTGCGGGAATTGTGCTGTGGCAAATGGGGGTTTCTATATGAATGTGCAGCCAAAGTTTAATTACGATAGTTTGAGGTCTCAGAAGGCAAGGTTTTCTGTTAGGTTTGGCAATGCTTGGCACGTTGTGGTAATAGCAATTGGTATCATGATGGTGGTGCTTGGGGTGTGGATGCTGATTGAACACGGATCGGTCGGCTGGCTAATGCTGGGCCTAAGCGGTCCGATGGTTATGCTATCTATTTGGTGGGAGAAAGATTTGAAGACGGCGGAGATTAATAAGAATCCGCAGACTATTGATGATGTAATGGCGGCTGACGTTTTAGGTAGGCTACCACGCCGACCAACACCAACGGATATTACTGAAGCGATTACGGGCACTCGAGCTGGACAGTTTTTAGCCTTGCGCCTGGGTTTAACGCCAAACTTTTTGCATAATATTTCTATTGACAATCCAGATCAAACCGAGCAGGTCTGGAAAGCAGCAATTGAGATTTGGCAGAGCACTAAAAGTCCGAAGATTACCAGTGCGGTTTTAGCCGCTGCTATAGTAAAACAGTTGCCGCAGCATGATTCGTTGCTGGCAAATATGAAAATTGATTTTCAGGATATCGAAGAGACTATCAAGTGGTACGAGCGAATAAAGGCGTTAATTGAAGAGCATAACAAAAAGCCGTTACGGACGGGCGGAATTGCTAGAGATTGGTCTTTTGGTTATACGCCACTATTGAGCCGCTTTGCGCAGAATATTAGCGCTAACATTTCCGGGCAGATGCTTACTACAAAGCTGGCGGCGCATGAAAGTGCGCTTGAGCAAATGATGAAAATATTTAGCTCAGGTGGTCGTCAGAATATTGCGTTAATTGGTGCTGATGGCGCTGGGAAAAGTACGGTAGTTTCGGCGTTTGCAGAGATGTTGATTGATGGACATCAGGGCGTTCCTGGGTCGTTGATGTATCAGCAAGTTTTTATGCTTGACGCTTCATCTTTGGTTAGCGTAGCGTCGGGTCGTGGTGAATTGGAAAATCTGGTGACAATGATCTTGAATGAAGCGTTTTTATCAAAGAATGTTATTTTATGCCTGGATAATGCACAGCTATTTTTTGAGGAGGGCATTGGTTCGGTTGATTTGAGTAATGTACTACTGCCAATTTTAGAAGCTGGCAGATTGAGGATGATTTTGACAATGGACGAGCAGCGTTTCTTGCAAATTTCCCAGACTAAACCGCAGTTAGCTCACGCCTTAAATACTATCGCTATTCAGCCGTCGAATGAATCGGAAACTATGAAAATTATGCGTGATCAACTGGTTCTGTTTGAGGCGCAGCATAAAGTTAGGTATATGTATCAAGCTTTGGCGGAGGCTTACCGAGTGGGCGATCGATATGTTCAGGACTTGGTGATGCCGGGTAAGGCGCTAAAAATTTTAGAGGCAGCAGCAAGTTATGCTAGGGGCGGTCTGGTGACAGCGCAATCAGTTGACGATGCAATTGAAAAAACTTTGGGTATAAAAATATCCACAGTGAATACTGGCGACGAGCGTGAGAAATTGCTTAATTTGGAAACGTTGATTCATCGGCGGATGATTAATCAGTCGCGGGCGGTGACAGTTGTTTCCGATGCTATTCGCCGCGCTCGTACTGGCGTTAGGAACCAAAATCGCCCGATTGGCGCCTTCCTGTTTCTTGGCCCGACTGGCGTTGGTAAAACTGAACTATCCAAAGCGTTGGCGGATGTTTATTTTGGCGGCGAGGGCAGCATGATTCGGTTGGATCTTAACGAGTTTGTCCGCCCAGATGACGTAGCGCGGCTGATTGCTGATGGCGCGCATGATCCAGGCAGTTTGACCGCCCAGGTGCAGAAGCGGCCGTTTTCTGTTGTGCTGCTGGATGAGATTGAAAAAGCCCATCCGCAGGTGTTGACGACTTTACTGCAGCTGTTGGACGAGGGTATCCTGCGTGATGAAAATAACCGAGAAATTAGTTTTCGCGATACAATTGTTATTGCTACGTCGAACGCTGGAGCGGATAGAATTCGCGAATATATTGAACGCGGTTATCAGCTGGAACAGTTTGAACAAACATTTATCAACGAGCTGATTAATGCCAATTTGTTCCGCCCAGAGTTTTTGAACCGTTTTGACGAAATTGTCTTATTCCGTCCGCTGGGCAAGGAAGAGCTGTTGCAGGTTGTCGATTTGATTTTGGCTGGCGTTAATAAAACCTTGGCGCCGCAGAAAATCCAGGTTGCGGTTGAGGAGGAGGGTAAGAAATTATTGGTTGAAGCTGGTTATGATCCGCGTCTGGGTGCCCGTCCGATGCGTCGTGTTGTTCAACGAGCGGTCGAGAATACTGTCGCTAAGCAAATGTTAGCTGGTACAGTTGCGCCTGGATCAACTACAATTATTACCACTGAGCAAATTCGCCAGATTTTAAGTAGCCAAACCCCTCAAGTGTCAGTGCTTACGCCAAACAGTTAGTTGAGTCTCTTGACGATAGATTTAGCGAACTTTCTGTTAAATGGTGCCACGGCTGCGACAGCGAATGCGCCAATACCTCTTACAAGTGCACGACTCTTAGCTTTGAAGCGTTCTTTGGCTTTCAGATTTGGATTTGAAGTGTCAATCTTTGGTGATTCAGACCAGAATGCCAGCCACACAGCCCTGGCCCCAAGTGCTAAGCTCCTCTTTGTATAGCCAGCCAGCGCCTCAGCGAAGCCTGTACGAGCAGTAAAGTTAATGTCATATTGGTCAATCTTGCGATTCTTGCCGGTAGCATGCTCGCGGGATTCTTTAATACAGTGCAGACCTTTGCTTAGATTTTCTGCTGCCCGTTGAGAGTTTTCCTGATTATCATAAGAAGGGTCTGTTACGATACGCTGCAGCTGCAGGGTTCCGAGCGTCGCGACACTCGCGCCCAGCTCACGTAGCGTGCTGCGATTCTCTCCTTCTTTGACCAAAGCTTCATGTTGCTCCACTGCTTCAGTAGCCCATTTTTCGGATTCATCGTAGTCACCTTGATGGCGATAGGCAGCACTTAAATCGCGAGCCGCTCGCGCCTGCTCAGATGGGTCCGGTGCCAAATTATAAGCCAGAGAGGCTAATACGGCCGCTTGTTCGAAATCTTTCTCGCTTATTGCTTTTAGGACGGCTTCCATTACGCTAGGGAAGTCATTAATAGGCCTTTGTTCGTTAATCTCCATGGTATATCTAACTATATCACTATTTAGCATAAAAGCTAGCAATAGGCATAATTAAAACCCGTCACAATAACGGGCTAATCTGGTACCCCGCACAGGAATCGAACCTGCAACCTTTGGTACCGGAAACCAACGCTCTATCCAGTTGAGCTAACGGGGCGTGTGTCTTGTTAATGCAATAAAATGGTACACCCGGCAAGATTCGAACTTGCGACCCCTTGGTTCGAAGCCAAGTACTCTAATCCGCTGAGCTACGGGTGCGTACAGAGGTATTATAGCATAGATGACTATTGAGCAAAATGTTATACTATACATCTATGGATATCATGACAAATATATCACTGAAGCAATATACAACAATGAAACTGGGTGGCGAAACGCGCTATATGGTGGCCGTAGATTCTGCCAGCGATGTTGTAACTTCATATCGGAATGCCCGAAAGGAAAATCTGCCTGTCTTCGTGCTGGGTGGCGGCAGTAATGTCATCACACGCGACGAAACATTTGAGGGAATCGTTCTGTTGAATAAGATCAAGTGGTTTGAGGTTGTTGCCGATAATGACGATACGACAGATATCAAGATTGGTGCGGGCGAAGTTTGGGATGAAGTTGTTGAACGGGCTGTTGGTCTGGGGCTTCAGGGGATTGAGGCTATGTCGGGAATTCCGGGAACTGCCGGTGCTGCACCCGTTCAGAATGTTGGTGCCTACGGACAAGAGATTGCCGACACTTTGGTCAGCTTAGAGGCATATGATTCAAAAACTGATTCAATTGTGACGATTTCTGCTGATGAATGTGATTTCTCTTATCGCAATAGTATTTTTCGTGATAGTCAAAAGGGTCGTTACTGTATTTTAAATATTACTCTAAGATTAAATAAAGCAGAACCGAGGCCGCCATATTACGCTTCGCTACAAAAATATATTGAAGAAAATGACATTCGTGAAGTTAATTTGTCGGTAATTCGTGTGGCGGTGCTTAATATTCGCTCGGAAAAATTGCCAGATCCAGCTGAGATACCTAGCGCAGGTTCTTTTTTCAAGAACGCTTTGATCGAAAAGTGGCAACTGGAGCAATTGCAAAAAGAGTATAGTGATGTGCCAAATTATGCTATGTCTGACGGAAGATATAAAGTGCCAACGGGATGGCTGATTGATAAGGCTGGCTTAAAAGGTTTTGCTAGCCATGGCATGAGAGTTTATGAAAAAAATGCTTTAGTACTGGTCAATGAGTCCGCGACTGGCTATGACGATTTGGCGGCAATTCGTGAGCAAATTATTCAAACGGTTTATGATAAATTTGGCATAAGAATTGAACAAGAACCGTTGGAGCTTTCTTTGTAATAAGCATAGGCTTTTTTGTAAAACTGCGCTACAATATTGAATATGAATCGTAGGATGGGTGGTTATACGATAGTTGAGTTGGCAATAATTATTGTAGTCGTGTCAATTTTAGCGGGCCTCACCTTTGTTGGTGGTGAAAGATTTTCAAATCTCACTAAAAGAGAAAAACAGCGAGCTAATATTTCCGAGCTATCACTAAAGCTGGAGAGGTATTATAAATATAACAATACAAGCGGCATCGGGCATGAATATCCGTCGTGTGGTGACTTAATTAGGAATTTTTCGTCAATTGTAGGATCCGATTCTTTGAAAAAGGAAATGATAAAGTGTAGCCGTAGCGACTGGGCTGGCGGAAGTAACGGTGAAATATTATATGAAGCCTCAAATATTGATGGACATGACTGCACTAAGCCAGTATCTGGCGCGCCATCTGATATAGTTGCAGCAACTTGCGTCAGGCATAGTATCACGTATAAAGATTTGTCCACTGGGGCAGAAAAAAAGGTGGATAGCATATGGCGCGACTAGTAAATAAAAGCGAGGGGTTTACAATAGTTGAAGTAGCAGTGACGTTGGTTGTTATTGGTATTTTTATGGTTGTCATATTAAGTATGCAAGCTCAGGTCAGTACAATTTCAGTATTGAGTGCGCAGCAAACTAAGGCAAGTTTTCTGGCCTACAATAATATGCGTCGTTACGCGAATGACTCTCCGCCGTCATGGTTTAAGTGTAACACTGGTCCATCTGGTACTAGATATAGAGTTATGGAAATAACGGAGAGTATTGATGGTTTGCCAGGTATGGTGAGGCAGGAGGTGTATGCTTCGGCGCCGTATGGGTGTAAGGATGCTAGTAGTAGTGGCGGCGGCAAGTCTAGCCTAGGCATGCCAGTTAAAGTAGAGTCGATAGTAGAATATGGATTGCCGTCTTCTGGGTCTGGCAGTGGAAGAAAGGTGACACATGCAACATACGCAGCATTCTAAAGAAAATGGATTCACAATAACCGAATTAGTATTAGTAATGGTAATTATTGCTATGGTCGTCGGTGTCTTTAGCCAGATGCTGGTATCGTCAAATCAAAGCGCTTCTATTAGTCGGGCTAGAGTTGATATTAATCGTAATCTTCACAACTCCATGGATGCAATTGAAACTGATGTACGGCAGGCAGTGCGATTTAAGGCCAGTGGCTATGACGGCTATGACACGTTCGCCGTAGACAGGAGTTTTTCTGGAGCTGGACATAGCTGGAGCTACATGAATACACCATACGTCAACGGGACGAATAGGGTCCTGATATTGCTACAATATGCGACCACTATGGGACATGGTGCAGACTCGAGGCAGATTGTCTATCTAAGAACTCCAGGCGGCGACTGTGAGGCTAAGAAGACTCAGCAGCCTAAGTATAAAAAAATAATAATATATTTCTTAAATAATGGAGAATTGCATAGGCGTACTATCTATAATGACATGATTGACCCGTATGGACATCCATACTCGGGGTCTGCTGGTAATTATTTCTGTATGAATAATGCAGAGGCTAATAAATTTAAAGACCGAGCCATGAAGGTTCATCAAGATTCAATTTTAGCAACCGGTGTTTCTGAATTCGAAGTCGAGTATTACGAGGGAAAAACGAAAATACCTGATCAATATGATGCAGTTAAAAGCTACCCAGGGATACTTGATTCTGCTGATAATGTAGTAGTTACTTTAAAATTACAGTCGCCAAGTAAACAGATTTCTGAATCACAAACATTAACTATACGAAAGATTAATAACTTATGATGCGAAAAAAAGACGGCTACTCCTTGGTGCTAATCGTGCTTATGAGTACCTTTATATTAGTGGTTTTGGCGGGCGCTATGAGAGTTGTGACACAGTCATATATCTATTCGCAGGAGGAATATTATTATAAGTTAGCCCAAGAAGCTGGTGAGGCGGGTACAGCATATGCCAACGCCTGTCTGGATGCTAATAATGCAGAGCAATCATGGACTCCAGCTGCCGGCAGTGCAGGCCCACTTCGCCCGGAAACTGACTGTTTGGGGGCGGTAAAGTTTAGTGGGAATAAATATGTATTTGAAAATGGTAAATTGCGAACAAATTTTGAGGTTGGTAAATTAGAGGCTTCGACTAAAGCGTCAGCACTGTCAGCCACTACTGCTCAGATTTCCGCTATTGGTAGAACTGAAGTGATGAGCGGTAGCAGAGTAATAAAGACCTATGCAGTTATTGTTAAAAAATCTGTGACCTGGCCGGCTGATATCGACGCAACGCGTACGGTGAGTGGCACTAATCGCACCTGTGCTATCTTGTCAAACAACGTATGGTGTTGGGGTAGTAATAATATGGGTCAATTAGGGGATGGAACTACTGTCAACTCCAATATTCCAGTGAAAGTTCGTTCTATTGGTGACATGAAATATGGAAAGATTATTGATATATTTACAGCACAGCACCACAGTTGCGTTTTAACTCAGCTGGGCAGTAATAAAAAAGTATATTGTTGGGGTGATAATAGGTCTGGGCAACTGGGCAATAGTGATTTTGGGAGTAGCTATTCTGCGGTACCGATTGAGATTAAAGTTGTTGGCTCGGCTGCAATCTCGGATTTTTCTGGAAATAAAATTAGCGCAATTGGAGGGACAGGTGATACTTCGTGTGCTATCGCATCAGGTAAGGTGTACTGTTGGGGCGGAAATGACAGGGGGCAATTGGGCTACGGTAGTCCGGGTAGTCCTGGCCATAGCGCAGCACCAGCGATGATTAATTCTGGCGGACCCAACAGGATTCCTAATAATTATTCCGCCACTAAGTTGTCGACTGGCGGATCTCGTTCGCGGACTATGTGTGTTATAACTACCGAAAAAAGGGCTTACTGTTGGGGGCAGGCTAAGTTTGGACAGCTGGGTGTTGGTCCAATAGCTAGCGATAATTATAGTCTAGCTACTCGAGTTAAGGGGTTGGAAGATGTAATTGATATATCTCAGGATGGATATTGGTGGACAAAAGATCCTGATTATGTAACTCACACCTGCGCTATCGCCAATGCAGGCAGGGTGTATTGCTGGGGTGGTGCTGGGCTTGGGCAATCTGGATCTCCAGGGAGTGGCACTCCTAGAAAGCATCTTCAGCCGGCGGAAGTCCATGGTTTACCTGGAGAGGCTCTGCAGGTTGAGGTTGGTATTTCTCATTCTTGCGCCTTAATGAATAATGGCGGAAAAAGGGAAGTGTATTGCTGGGGGAATAATGAGATGGGGCAATTGGGGGCAAACAAGGAATATGAGAATCCCCCCAACGGAATTAGATGGACATATAAACCTATTAAAATTGAGGAGGGACTGCCCGCAGGAGAGAGGATCGTTAGAATGTCGGCTGGAGCGAACCGCGGTTGTGCGATTATGACAAATAAACGTTCGTACTGCTGGGGATTGAATAATAATGGACAGATTGGTGACGGAACCAATATAAACAGGATTAGTCCGACAGAGTCATTATTCCTTCGTCCGGTCCAGAATCGATACGTATATTAAAAACGCTTGCGCTTTTAAATACGTTGTAGTATTATCAAATTACAAATCAAACTAACACAATTTAGGGGGCACATTATCGTGACTACAAAGAATATTAAAAATCAAGGTTTTACGCTCGTTGAGCTTTTGATTGTTATCGTGATCATCGCGATTTTGACAGTTGTTTCTTTGGTTGCATACAACGGTTTGCAGAACCAGGCAAAGACATCAGCTGCTAAATCAACAGTTGACTCAGTTGCTAAGAAGGCTGAACTATATAACACTGAAGAGGGTAAGTATCCAGAGGATGTCGCAAAATTAACTACCGCAGACACAAAGAAGTCTTACTACATTGCTCCAGCCAATGTTACTGAATTAGGTTCTGGTAGTTTTGGTTCAACCACTCCAACTACAACAGTTAAATACACTAAGTGTGGTACCGGTGACCCAACAGGTGCAAAGATTGAGTACTACGACTACAGTAAGAATACTGTTGAAACTCGTATAGTTGGCACTGGCTGTTAATTAGCTTTGTATCAATAAAAAACTCCGGTCATAGTGCCGGAGTTTTATTATGTTTCAGGAATTAAATAGCGCTTAATGTTTGACAGAAATGTTTGACTTCTTGGCGGAGTTTGACTAGTCTCTCTTCACTGTCACGATGATTGATTGCCTGTTTCATCCATTCAGCTATTTTTCCCATATCTGCCTCTTTGGCCCCGCGTGTGGTAACGGCGGGAGTCCCCAAGCGAATGCCGCTTGGTCGAAAGCGCGTCAAACTATCATTTGGTATAGCGTTGGCGTTTAGGGTTAGGCCTATCTTATCCATAGCAATTTCTGCCTCCTTACCGTCAATTCCAAAACTGCTGTAGACATCCGCCAAAATAAGATGGTTGCTAGTACCGCCGGTAACCAGTTTAAAATCTCGTTTTTGCAGCTCTTCTGCTAGTTTTTTTGCGTTCTTAACAATTTGCTCAGCGTAATCTTTGAATTCTGGCTGCAGCGCCTCGCCAAACGCGACGGCTTTAGCGGCGATGGTGTGCATGTGTGGGCCGCCTTGGGTGCCGGGGAATACAGCTCTATCAATCAACGTCGGTAGATTCTCGAGAGTTTTTTCTGGCTTTTTCAGTGGGTTACCGACAACGCCACGGCTGAGGATTAAACCGCCACGCGGACCGCGTAAGGTTTTATGTGTGGTGGTGGTAATAACATGAAAGCCGTAGTCGAATGGATTTTTAGCAACGCCACCGACAATCAATCCAGCGATGTGACTCATATCCGCCATCAGCATGGCGTCAATCTCATTTCCAATTTCGGCAAATTTTTCATAGTCTAATTCTCGGGGGTACGCTGAAAAGCCAGCTAAGATAATTTTTGGTTTATGCTTTAATGCTAGTTGTCGAATCTCTTCATAATCAATTTCACCAGTTTCCACATCCTTAATGCCGTAGCGAATGAAATTATACTCGCGTGCACTACGAGTTACGGACGCGCCGTGCGTCAAGTGTCCGCCGTGCGCCAAATCCATCGCCAGAATGGTATCGCCCGGCTCACACCACGCGTAATAGACGGCTTCGTTGGCCTGGGCTCCAGAATGTGGCTGAACATTAGCGTGGTCAGCTCCGAATAATTGCTTGGCGCGGTCGATTGCAATTTGTTCAATTTGGTCAGTGTTTTCTTGTCCACCGTAATAGCGGCGTCCAGGATAGCCCTCGGAGTATTTGTTGGTAAAAACGCTACCTAGCGCTTTCAGAACGTCTGATGACACATAATTCTCACTAGGAATTAATTCCAGTCCGTCTGTTTGGCGGATTTTTTCTGCTTTTATAAGTTGTTCAATTTGCTTATCTTTCATGTGTGCGCCTCCAATGATATTATTATATCATTGCCTATATATATCATTAGTGATATAATCTACGCATGATAAAAGATAAGTATCTTCAAAAAATCGGTAATTTAATTGCTGAAAATCGCCAAAAGCAAGGGTTAACGCAGACGCAGTTGGCTGAAGCAATTGGTACATCTCAGAGTGCCATTAATCGTATTGAAAACGGTGGTCAGAATATTAGTATTGAGATGATTGCTCGTATTAGTGAAGTACTTAATAATAATATCGTGACTGTAAATCATTCCGGAAAAATGAATTTTAGAGTGTCTGGCGGCAAAAAACTGTCTGGTGAGATACGGGTTAAGACGAGCAAGAATGCTGCAGTGGGACTCCTTTGTGCCAGCTTGCTGAATAAGGGTAAGACCACCCTCAGGAAGGTCGCGCGAATTGAGGAAGTTAATCGGATTATTGAGGTTCTAAATTCAATTGGCGTTAAAACTCGCTGGTTGAACGGTAGTGATTTGGAGATTATTCCCCCTGCTAGGCTAAAGCTGGAGGATATGGATATTGCCGCTGCTAAGCGTACGCGTACGGTGATTATGTTCCTAGGTCCACTACTTTACCAATACGAGGACTTTAAGCTGCCATTTGCGGGCGGCTGTAACTTGGGTAAGCGCACAGTGGAGCCTCACTTGAGCGGGTTAAGGCATTTTGGCATGAGTGTAACGGCAGAAACTGATTATTATCATGCAAAAACTAATGTCCATTCTGGCGATCGGACGATTCTTCTAACGGAGCGTGGTGATACAGTAACTGAAAATATTATTATGGCGGCAGCGCTTTCTCCAGATACGACTATCATTCGCAATGCTAGCCCAAATTACATGGTTCAGGATGTTTGCTTCTTCTTAAAGAAGCTGGGTGTAAAAATAGAGGGAATTGGCACGACGACTCTAAAAATTACAGGACGTAAACGAATTAGCAAAAACTTGGATTATTATCCAAGTGAAGATCCAATTGAGGCGATGAGTTTTATTGCGGCTGGCGTGGTGACAGATTCAGAAATTACTATTCGTCGTGCACCAATTGAGTTTTTGGAAATTGAGTTAGCCACGTTAGCAGAGATGGGTCTTAAATTTGAGCTGAGCGAGGAATATCTGGCCGACAATGGGCAGACTCGTTTGGTGGACATTATGCTGCATCGTTCCAAGCTCCAGGCCGCCAAAGACAAGCTACACGCTTTGCCGTTTCCTGGAATTAATATGGATAATCTGCCGTTTCTGGGGCTTATTGCAACGGTTGCTAAAGGTCGTACATTGGTGCATGATTGGAGCTATGAAAACCGAGCAATTTATTTCACCGAGCTTAGCAAGTTGAACGCGCAAATTGAGCTAGTCGATCCGCACCGCGTTTATATCACTGGTCCAACAAAATGGAAGCCTGCTGATGTTGTTGCTCCGCCAGCACTTCGCCCGTCTGTCGTTATATTGCTTGCGATGCTGGCTGCGCCAGGCGTGTCTATTCTAAGGGATGTATATTCAATTAACCGCGGTTATGAAGAACTGGCTGCTCGCTTAAATTCTTTGGGCGCTGAAATTGAAGTAGTTATTGAATAACAATTCGCTTAACAGAGGGTCCTTTTTTAGGCTGAGTTTGCGCTTTGGGAAATATAAATTTTAGATAATCCTTCATCATCCTGGCGCCAGAAATTATTGGCAAATAATTATTTAACTGGTGACGTATGTGTTTTTCTAGCAGCTGATCATTTTTCACTATGGCTGCAGCCTTATGCATATTAACGTATAGCGATGAAACCTCAGCCTCATAATTTTTACCAGACACTTCCAAGCAGGCGATTGGTTGAATATCTGCTACGCCGCCATCGTTCGTGGAAATAAGTATTTTTAGGTTAGCAATGTCTTTTTCCCATGATGTCCCACAGGCCTCTAGCCCAACAATAGGTATATTTATTGCGATGTCAGATCCGATTGCTAAGGCTCGTCCTAATTCTTCATCGTAATCTTGGATGTAATGAACTCGCTCACGCAGAACTGGATCTTGATCAATTAATTTTAGGACCTCTAGTAGCTTTTGGTACATGGTCACGTCGCCCTGGTGGACTTTTCCTGTCAGTATGTAGTGTGCGTTGTGATTGATGAGAATTTGCCGTAGTGCGTCGGGGTTTTCGAATGGCATGTAGGGTCGTTTATAATTGGCGAATCGCCGCTTAAAATCAAATAATATTGCATTTTCTGGAATCTGGATAGATCTGCCGTACTGATCCTGGCGTTTTAATAAAACTCGATTGAGCTCTTTACGTCCCAGCTTTTTTAGATATCTTATATCGGCACTGTGAATGAGATTCAGTCTCTGAGAAAAATCATCTGTAGGTAGGCCAAATTTATCTATGATATTGTTATTATGATATGTCTGAAGAATTTCTGGTAGCGTCCATGTTTCCAGGTCGATGCCATTGGTGATGGCGTGAAATTTGACCTTGTCGTTGTTGCGGTCGC
>ERZ773062.249-NODE-249-length-33706-cov-12.937000_pt1 | contig 33706 bp, 42 predicted proteins | sample MGYA00580626_ERZ773062 | MGnify/ENA primary metagenome ERZ773062 (study PRJEB29015, sample SAMEA2738003) | human oral metagenome | biome: human oral; feature: human-associated habitat; material: dental | place: China | collected 2058 ... | reverse complement strand
TGGCTGCCTTGATTCTCTCTTTGCTTTTCGCTTCTAATCCTATAACAGTGTTGAGTATTGCAACCATTTTTACTCTAGCTATAGCTAGTCATTTTATTTCTTTCTGGGTTACACGTACTAAACAATATTCCGTGCCTTACTGGGGGTTCTTCTAATTAATTTATAAAAACAAAAAAGCCTTGGCTTCCAAGGCTTTTTTGTTTTTATAAACTAAATTTGTCCATCATTTGTTTATCAACTTCCTTTCCAGACATATCTAATCTGATGACACTATCCGCATCATCTCCAATCATATTGAGATACTCTAGATGAGAACGGAAGTTTTCTATCTTCCCTTCCAATAAATAGAGGGCCAGAGTGTCGATGTAGCCGTCTTCATACTGCTCACCTGCATCTACAAAGGACTGATACTTACCGAAACCCTTTTCTATGTCCTCAATAAACTCTTACTAATGAGCTTCAAGTGGTGAGTCTGGTTGTGTGGGCGGCTATCTTCCTGGGCGTTTCTGCCCTGCTGATGCGCCGCGCAACCCGCCGCTAAATGCTTCTTCCCGCCGCAGTCTCAAGAGTTCCGTAGTATCAGGGGCTCCCGAGGCTGCGGCGGAAGCCGTACCCGCTCACACCGCATCTGCTAACACTGCCGCGCCGCGTCCTGGAAACTGGTGCGAGTGAGTTCGTGGTGAAGGATACGGGTTCCCCGTGTGGGGAGAAGACACGGGGTCTTTGTATCTGATGTGCGGGATGCACGGATAGGGACGCTAGCGCAGCTTCACGTTCACGCTACGCGGGGGAATGCCCCCTCTGCGGCGCCCCAACAACGATTGGCACAGGCGCCTTGAGGACGGAGCCCCCGCTTCGCGTAACGGGCCGCGACGCTCGCATATCCTCAACTCATGACATTTGTCATGGGCAGCTCATGACACTCTGTACCGCACCGGTGCGAAAACCGGCGGTGTAATAGAAACATGAACACCGCAGCACTTCAGAATAGCAAGCAAAACACCGCAGAAACCGTTATTTCCGCCCGCTCCCTCCGCCAGGTTTTCTCCACCCGCGCGGCAGGCACCGTGGTCGCCGTCAACTCGATTGACCTGACCGTCAAGCGCGGCGAAATCATCGCACTGCTCGGCCCCAACGGTGCAGGTAAGACCACCCTCATCGACATGATTCTTGGTCTGACTCAGCCCAGTGGCGGCGAGTTGAGCGTCTTCGGTCGCAACGCCTCCGAAGCGGCACGCGCCGGTCTACTCGGTGCGGTTCAGCAGACTGGTGGCCTGCTCAAGGACCTGACGATTCGCGCCACGGTCGAGATGATTGCCGCCCTGTACCCCAAGCCTATTGACGTGGATGAGGTACTCGCCGGCGCCGACCTGACCGATATCGCTAAGCGTAAGGTCGGCAAGTGCTCGGGCGGTCAGCAGCAGCGTCTGCGTTACGCCCTGGCGACCATGCACTCGCCGGAACTGCTGATTCTGGACGAGCCGACCGCCGGCATGGACGTAAACGCGCGCCGCACCTTCTGGGAGCGTATGGAAGCCATCGCAGAACGTGGAACGACCATTCTTTTTGCGACGCACTACCTGGAAGAAGCACAGAACTTCGCCCAGCGCATCGTGCTCATGGAATCCGGCTCCATCATCGCTGACGGCTCCTCCGACGAGATTCGCGCCCTGACCGGCCACCGCCACCTTTCCTTCCTCGCACCCGCACCCATCACCGACCTGGATGTGCCGGTCGAGGTGACCGAAGAGTCCGGCGGGTACCGCCACCGTATCTCCGTGCTGGAGATTGAGCAGGTACTGCGCACTCTGCTGAACAACTACAGCATCAGCGACCTGGAGGTCACCAAGCCCTCCCTGGATGAGTCCTTCACCCTGCTGACCGAACAGGCCGCCTCCTCCAAAGCAACCGAAGCCTAAATGCCGCACTGCCTAAACACCGTACCCGCACCGCCGCTACACACCTCAAGGAAAACATCATGCTCCGCTACGCACTCTATGACATCCGCGCTTCTATCCTCTCGACCGACCGTTTCTTCTTCGGCGTGGCACTGCCGATTGTCTTCTTCCTGCTCTTTGGCGCGATGCAGGAGTACGCCTCCCAGCAGATGGGCGACGGCAACGTAGCAGCGTACGTCATGATTGGCATGGCGCTGTACGGTGCCGTGCAGAACACCGTGGCGATTAGCGGCAGCACCGTCACCGAACTGTCGAGCGGCTGGAACCGCCAGCTGGCGCTGACCCCGCTGACCACCGGCAAGTACCTGGGCGCGAAGGCACTGACCGCCCTGGTGATTTCTGCGCTGCCGGTGATTGCGGTGAACATTGTGGGCATGTTTACCGGTGTTGAGATCCCTGTGAACCAGCAGCTTGCCGCCGGCGCGCTGACGGTGCTGTGCGGTCTGGTGTTCGCCTTCTACGGCATCATGATGGGTCTGCTGATTCGTAACGAGAACGCCGTGTCCATTGCGAACGGTCTGCTGGTGATTATGAGCTTCTTCGGTACCGTGTTCTCCCCGCTGAGCACCGACCTGCTGAAGTACGCCCGCTTCACCCCGCTGTACGGTGCCGCCGAGATTGCCCGCTACCCCTTCAGCGCAGGTCAGACCATTATTTCGGGCGGTGAGAACTGGTTCGTCACCGAGCCGCTCTGGTACGCCGTGGTGAGCCTGGTCGTGTGGGCGGCTATCTTCCTGGGTGTTTCTGCCCTGCTGATGCGCCGCGCAACCCGCCGCTAAATGCTTCTTCCCGCCGCAGCCTTGAACCCCGAGGCTGCGGCGGAAGCCGTATCCACTCACACTGCTCCTACTAACACTGCCGCTACTGACACCGCCGCACCGGTGGCATCTGCACCCGCGGCACCCGCACGTTAGGCTAGAACCATGACCGAAACCCACACCCACACCCATTCCTACGAGAACGAACACCCCCACACGGAGAACGAGGCGGCACCCTCCGCCGCGAAGCGCACCCTGGGCAAGCACCGCTTCCGCTTCCTCCACCGGGAACGCAGCGGCAACGTGAACTGGCTGGCGCTGGGCTTTAGCGCCCCGTGGCTGGTGTTTCTGCTCATGCCGCTGGACAGCTTCCTCACCACCCCGGAGCTGGCGCCGGTGCGTTGGACCGGTGTGGCGCTGGTGGTGCTGTTTGCGGTGGTGAACTGCTCGGCGTACGCGGTGCCGTGGCTGGTGCCGGTCGCCTCCACGGTGCGTCGAAGCGTCATCTGGACGATACTGATGGCTCTGCCTGTGGCTGGCCTGACGGCGCTGCGGCTGGAATCGGCGTATACGGTGTTCTTGTCGTTCAGCATGTACTTTGTGGCGTTCTGGATTTTTGGCACAATCGCCCCGTACCGCCTGCGCTTCGGTGTGGCAGCGACGATTGCCCTGGTCTGCTGGCTAATTTTTATGGTGGGTACCAGCTTTGACGTCACCGCGCGCGGCGGTATCGCCCTCTTTATCGGTGCGCCGATGGTGGGCATGCTGGGCTTCTCCTACCTGATTGAGCTCGGCGAACGTGCGGACGTAGCGCGTGCATCCCTGGCGCTCTCCGAGGAACGTGAAGAGATCGCCCGCGACGTGCACGACGTGCTGGGTCACTCCCTGACCGTCATCACCCTCAAAGCGGAGCTGGCGCAGCGCCTGCTGGAGATTGACCCCGCCCGCGCCGGCGCCGAGATGGAGGCAATCGCGCAGCTGTCCCGCGCATCCCTGGCGGAGGTCCGCTCGACCGTGACGCGCCTGCGAGTGCCCGACTTCTCGGGTGAGATTGAGGGTGCGGGCCGCGCCCTGCAGACCGCCGGTATTCGCGCCGAACTGCCGGAGGCTCAGAACGCGCTCGCGGTGGCTGGTGTGAACGCGAAGCTGTTCTCCTGGGTTCTGCGTGAGGCGGTCACGAACATGGTGCGCCACTCGGGTGCGAATGCGGCGCGGGTGCGTTTGAGCGCAACCGGCCTGGACATCCTCGATAACGGCGTGGGTGTGGGTGATGCGCGCGGTAACGGCCTGACGGGTATGGCTCAGCGTGTGGCGGCGTCCGGCGGTAGCGTGGTGATTGAGGCGGCGCCCGAGCAGTGGCTGGCGGAGAACCCTGGCGGTGGGGTGGGTACGCGCATCCGTGTGAGCATGGACGGTGACACCTCACTGCTGTAAATAGGTGCTGTAGATTGTGGAACTTGGCGCCGCGCCCTGGACGGGGGAGCTACCCGCCCCTGTATGGTGGTGGTAGACAACCTCACGCGGTTGTTCCGCCCGCCGTTATCACCCCGTCTTCGCCCCCTGGGAGGCTCCCATGATTCGTGTTCTGCTCGCTGACGATCAGCAGCTCATCCGTGAGGCTCTTGCCGCTCTGCTGGGCTTGGAGGTTGACCTGCAGATTGTGGGTCAGGTCGGTAGCGGTGATGAGGTGTTGGGTGCTGTCGCCCTATTGAAGCCGGACGTGGTGCTGCTGGATGTGCAGATGCCCGGTACTTTGCTGGCTGATGGTATTGAGGCGGCTGCGGCGCTGCGTGATGCGGGTGCGGTGAGTGAGTCGGGTGAGCCGGTGCGCACGCTGATTGTGACGACGTTTGGCCGCCCAGGCTATGTGCGCCGCGCCCTGGAGGCTGGCGCGAGTGGTTTCGTGGTGAAGGATACGGGTGCTCGCCAGTTGGCGGAGGCGATTCGTCGTGTACATGCGGGGTTGCGTGTGGTGGATCCGTCGTTGGCGGCGGATTCTTTGGTGACGGGTGCTTCTCCGTTGACGGAGCGTGAGGCGCAGGTGCTGCGTGAGGCGGCGTCGGGTGGTACGGCTCAGCAGATTGCGTCGGCGTTGTTTTTGTCGGCGGGTACGGTGCGTAATTATTTGTCGGCGGCGATGGCGAAGACGGGTGCGTCGACTCGTCAGGATGCGGTGCGTATCGCCACGGAGAACGGCTGGCTCTAACTCGCTGCTTCTCAATAATTCGGGCGGGGGAGCGATGGTGCTTCCTCGCCTCAGTTTTTCGCCTTCACTTTCTCCTAACCGGTGCCTATCCCTGCACTCCGGGCGGCTCCTGCTCGAACGCGGTAGAATGATAGTGTCTATGCCCGCAGGCGCCCCGCACCCGTTTCTTCCCGAGACTGGCGGTGTCGCGCTTGGAAGCGGGCACCATTTTCGCCCTGTGCCCGCCCGCACCCGCCGCATCACGTACGCGGCGCATCCTGATCGTATGGCGGCACATGATTCGAAGGAAAACTTGTGGCTCTAACTATCGGCATTGTTGGCCTGCCTAACGTGGGCAAGTCCACCCTGTTCAACGCTCTGACCGGCAACACTGTGCTGGCGGCTAACTACCCGTTCGCGACCATTGACCCGAACGTGGGCGTGGTGAACCTGCCGGATGCGCGTCTGAACCGTCTGGCTGAGATTTTTGGTTCGGAGCGTATTCTGCCTGCGACTGTTTCGTTCGTTGATATTGCGGGTATTGTGAAGGGCGCTTCTGAGGGTGAGGGCCTGGGTAACAAGTTCCTCGCGAACATTCGTGAGGCGCACGCTATCGCCCAGGTGGTGCGTGCGTTTGACGACCCGGACGTCATTCACGTGGACGGCAAGGTCGACCCCGCCTCCGATATGGAGACCATTAACACTGAGCTGATTCTGGCTGACCTGCAGACTTTGGAGAACGCTATTCCGCGTCTGGAGAAGGCTGTGAAGATTAAGAAGGGCGATGCCGCCCAGCTGGCAACCTACAAGCAGGCGCAGCAGATTCTTGAGGACGGGAACACGATTTTCTCGCGTGCGGCTGCCGAGAAGCTTGAGATGGCGCATTTGAAGGAGCTGAACCTGCTGACCGCTAAGCCTTTCATCTACGTGTTTAACGCGGATGAGGGCGTGCTTGCCTCTGAGGAGAAGCAGGCAGAACTGCGTGAGCTGGTGGCCCCGGCGGAGGCTGTTTTCTTGGACGCGAAACTTGAGGCTGACATGGTGGAGCTTTCCGAGGAGGAGGCCCGCGAAATGCTGGAAATGAGCGGTCAGGACGAATCGGGCCTAGATAAGCTGGCTCGTGTAGGCTTCTCAACCCTGGGTCTGCAGACCTACCTGACGGCTGGCCCAAAGGAATCGCGCGCCTGGACGATTTATAAGGGAGACACGGCACCGCAGGCGGCGGGCGTAATCCACTCCGATTTCGAGCGTGGCTTCATCAAGGCTGAGGTTGTTTCCTTCGATGACCTGGATGCGGCAGGCTCCATGAATGAGGCTAAAGCCCGCGGCAAAGTCCGCATGGAAGGCAAAGACTACATCATGGCTGATGGTGATGTGGTTGAGTTTAGGTTTAATGTGTAGGCGCTACTTACCTTTGAAGAATCGGGAGATAAAATTTATGAGGGATAAATCAGCGACAATCTATAAAAAACCTGATAAGCAAGCACACAAAGGGTTTTTCTATTTGAATGATGAGACCGTAATAAATTCACTGTCAGCTTTGGAATCTGGCAAAGTAGATGAAATCGTCTCTAAAACTACTATGGCAAGAGAAGGTGGTTTTACAGGAGAAGCACGGATTCCTGGTACTGTTTTATCGGCAGGTGGAGGGAAAAAATCTTCGACTGGAGTTGAAGAGGAGATGGTTCGTACCCGGACACGTTTTTCGCTATTTGATGCTTGGTATAAATTGCTGAAAGATGATAAAGCGCTAGGTTCTTTTGAAGGGTGGGGAAAAGAAGCACTTGAAGGAATTAATGCAGGAGATACTATTGAAGTCCGAGCAGACTTATCTTTAGGATCGCTTCAGACTGTTTTAAGACTATTTCTTTGGTTTGCGGATCAAGCATCCAAACAAGGTACGCCATTTACTCAGAAAGGTGATGAGCTTAAGGAGACTAAGCAATCTGCACGAATGGTAAAAACCCTGTTAGGTATAGGAGACGTAGATGAAGATGAAGTACCTCTCATAGCTAGTCCACAGGGTGATGAAGGTCCACAGATTGTATTATCTGTACTCCCTAAGTGGATTATTGGTAGACTTGGACAACTCGGTGGAAGGTTTAATATTGTTGCTCAAGTTATACAAATTATTCCTGAAGGTGAAGAGCATCCTATTTTGCGTCTTACTAAAGAGGTAACACCGACTCCTTTGGAAGTTAAAACTTTGAAAGATGTGATCGCACCTTTTGTAGAACCGGCTAAAAATTTAGGGGTCGATATGGATCCTGATGAATCAGTTGTAAAGGGTCCTGCACTTATCGTAGAACCGATAGCAATTTATCGATAACATAATCTAAATAATTTTTGTGTAAGTTTTATTTCTTGCTAATAACTTGGTTATGGTTTAGGTTGCCTGCGTTAATATATAGCAAATTTGTTTTCTTTTGCAATCTCTGAGAATTTTGCGGATCAATGTGAACAATTGCCTCTTTGCTTGCCCACACCCCAGCTAATATAGGTTCATGAGTAAAAGAATCTTACATATCGCGACGAATGTGGGTCAGTACGATAATGGTGACCCGACGGGGCTGTGGCTTTCTGGGCTGACGACCGCTTGGGATAGGTTTGAACGGGAGGGCTGCGAGCAGGACATCGCCAGTCCACGCGGGGGAGACGTCCCCTTAGATCCCCGCTCTCTGAAGTTCCCATTCCGCAATGAGAGCGCAAAATCCTGGCTAAATAACCCGGAACGCATGGCGCTCCTGAAAAACACCCCTCCCATCCGGTCCGTAGACCCGAACACTTACGATGCTGTATGCCTGGCTGGTGGGCACGGCACCATGTTTGACTTCACGCATAACTCCGAGCTGCACAACATCATCGCCAGCGTATACGAGCGGGGCGCGATCGTCGCATCCGTGGGGCACGGGTACTGCGGCATCCTCAATGTACGCCTGAGTGATGGAAGCTATCTGGTGAACGGCAAAATACTGACCGGCCCCTCCTGGAGGGAAGAAAAACTCGCTTTAGTGTCTCAGAAGGTACCCTACAATGCTGAAGAGCTAGCAAAAGAACGCGGGGCGGACTATATTCGCTGGAAGAGGCCTTACAGGAGCTCAGCGGCAGCGACTAACGGACTGGTTACGGGGCATAACAACTCCTCATCAGGTAATCTTGTTGCTTCTTCTGTGTGTGAAGAACTCGATCGGCTCGACTCTCTGAAGGCTAAAGGCTCGGAGCCTCTGTAACTAGTTTCAACGTGCTCGACCCCGGTACGGTCATCACGAACCATACCGGGATCGAGCTTTGCTTCTTTCGTATTGCCCGGCGCCGGGAGCACCCGGGCACACAGGGGAGAGGATTAGTCCTCAACACCAACCATGACGTTGGATGCCTTGATAATGGCGGTAGCGGGCTTGCCAACCTGCAGCCCAAGCTCCTCAATAGCGGCGTTGGTAATCGAGGAAGAAACAATCAGACCGGGAGCGATCTCAATCTTCACGATGCCGTTGGTAGCGCCTTCGGTAATCTCAACAATGGTGCCAGCGAGCTGGTTACGGGCAGAAAGCTTCATGCTCGGCTCCTTCCAGAGTAAACGAATATCCTCTACATGCTACATGTCTTAGTTTATGCAAGCATCTTCTTATGCGGGTAGTAACTCTCAACCCCCAGGGCTTACGCTAATTCCTGCGATGCGAAGCCGGGGTAATACTTGGATAGATCTGACTCAAGCACATATATTTCATAGATAAAATATTCAATATTTCTTATTGTAAGAAGTTTAGAGAAAGAGTTATTTTAGTTTTATAATACATATCTATTCTTTATTATGTAATATATCCACTTATTTACACCCGGTTATAAAAAATATTTGCAAAATCTGGAAAATTCCTGACAATACACATGGGCTTATGCGACGGTTAAAATACCAGCTGATATTTATCAGGAGAAAGGATGCGAATTATGACTACCACGAAGGTACCTGTATATGTATCCCTGGCTGTTGCTGGCATTATGGCTTTGAGTGCCTGTGGTTCAAATAGCTCTAATGATGCTTCGAATTCTTCCCCATCGTCTTCATCATCAACAGCCTCCAAGACGGCTAGCGCCGGTGGAGCTGGCACGGTGAACAACGGTGGTGGAAACTCCGCGAACTCCGGTGCAGGCGCCAATGGTGGCGGCACTGTGAATTCCACCGCTGGCGGTGGTGCTGCAACGGAACAGGCCCCAGCCGCTGGCTCACAGGGGGATAATGCCGCCGCTAACCCCAACAACCCTAACAACCCCAACGCTGGTGCAGCCGCGAACGGTAATGGCGGCGGTGCCCAGGCAGATCAGGGCGCTGGCGCTAACGCCGCCGATAACGGTGCCGCCGCACAGCAGCAAAGCGGCGCGCAGCAGAACGGTGCTGGCAACGCACAGGCTGGTGCCAATGGTCAGGCTGACAGCGGCGCACGCCACTATAATCTGACCCCCGGGCAGTACATCATCCACCGTGAAGGCTCCTGGGACTATGTGAATACCACCGGCTTAACGTACCATGTTTACGGTGACGGCAGCTGGAAGAGCACCGGGGAAGACGGTACCAGTACCGTTGCGGCGGATGGTTCTTGGACTAAGAACTATGCCGACGGGCACACGGTAGCCCGGGTAGAGGCTGACGGAACCTACCGGGTTACCTATGACGGTCAGCTTTCCCCCGAGATACCCAGTAACGCTGTCCCGGTGTCTCCTGGAAAACTCCCCGACCCGAAGGCGGTTCCGGCAGTAAATCCGGTACAGCCCACTAAGCCGGGCATGTAATAACCAGCAGAGATACTTTCGCAAAGTGCTTTGCGCGAAACGGGTGCGCATCCTCAATACCTGAGGATGCGCACCCTATTGTGTGCACAGCGTATACACCCGCTGAAATTTGGGGCTAACGTCGTCGGAGTTACGGGTTGGGGTGAACGTCAAAAAATTCTATACCGGTGGAAGCCACCGTCTTGCGAAATATGTGAGACAGTATAAATTTATGATTTTTCAGAATACGTAGTAATCGTTAGTTGATTCATTCATAAATAAAATTTATTTTAGTTATATAAGATAATTCAATTTCTTTAATGTGTAATACACGGGTGTAATGCATTTTGTGGTAAAAATATTTGCAAAATCTGGAAAATTCCTGACAATACATGTGAGCTGTGCGACGGTTAAAACACCAGCTGATATTTATCAGGAGAAAGGATGCGAATTATGACTACCAAGAAGGCTACCGCATGCGTATCTCTGGCTGTTGCTGGCATCTTGGCTTTGAGCGCCTGCGGCTCAGATAGTGCGAATGATTCTTCAAGTTCGTCCTCGGCTTCTTCATCAAGTTCATCTCGTGCTTCTAGCTCCACAGGAAGCTCCAGCGCTGTGAATAACGGTGGTGGAACATCTGGAAATTCCGGTTCAGGCGCTAACGGTGGCGCAGGTACGGAACAGAATTCCGGTAATGGTGCAGTGCAGGGTGACGGCGGTACCGGTGCTGGTACCGGCGCTAATGGAGGCGGTGCCCAGGCAGATCAGGGTGCTGGAGCTAACGGCGGTGTCGCTGGCGGCGGAACCCAACAACAGGGCGCCCCCGGAAAGACAGCGAACCAAAATCCCGGTTCTGAAGGGTATGTGCAGGTTGCTGAAGACGGATCCTGGACTGCAACCGAACCCGACGGTGAGATCGTGAGGGTGTATCCCGATGGGTCGTGGGATCGGAGCAATCCAGCCACCGGAAACACCGATTGGGTGGGTGCTGATGGATCCTGGATTACAAATGAAAATGGTCTGCCCAATGGCTCCAATAAGAACTCACAGGTGCAACCTAACGGTACCTACGAGGTCAGGATGAACGGTGAAGCGTCTCATGAGACCCCAAGTGGAACGCCTGAAACCCCCGTGATGCCCAATGGTTCGAATGCGGTAACCCCTAAGGGAGCAGTTCAGCCAGCAAAGCGCTGATATCTTTTTGAAAGAAACGGTTAGGCGCGCATCCTCAACCATCGCAGGATGCGCGCCTCTCTGCGTCTGTGAGGTGAAGGCTATCAAGAACCACCCTCAGGAGCATCGGGACCTGCGGAAAATACTGCCCGGTATAGTTCGCGCTTACCTGAAATCTTGAACCTGCCACCGTGCTACAGGTAGCGTGGAGTACAGGTACACGATAAACACCCATCTCAGGAGGCTTTATGCGCGAACAACACACTATGCCGAAAGATATTGCGGCGGCCCTAAAAAGCGCGGGGTTACGCACCGACTATAAGGCTCGACCAGCGTATCAGCGCAACGACTATATTGGTTGGATCAACCGCGCCAAGACACCGGCGATGCGTATCGAGCGCCTCGAACAAATGCTCACCGAGCTGGCACAGGGCGGTATCTATATGGGCAAGGAGCATAAGGCCTCACGTAAATAGGTTCAATTGCACCGCCACGAGCAGTCATGCTGAAAACGCACCCTGATCTGTATTCTGCATTCTGTCAGGATATAGAACGCGATTTATCCTGTGTTAGGCAGTTTTGCTGAGCGTGCCAGGAGCTTTGAACATGCGATTTAACAATATGAACTTTTCTGATGGTCACTATGTGCAGATACCCATTAGCTGGGACGCACAGGAATTTACCCACCGCTTTTTATCTGCAACCCCTCCGTGGGTTCGTGTGATAATGCGGGTTCGTAACCGTGTTGTACAGAAAATAGGGTTTACAGTACAGCCCGCATCGAAATCCAAGCAATTGGAGGTCGCGGTTGGTTCATCAGCGGGCCCCTTTACTTTTACTGAGGTCACTGATGAGCATGTTATCGGTGGCCATAAGGATAAGCATATAGAGTTCTCCTCAAAATTCGTGGTTACCGTTGCTGAGGAGGGCAGCAGGTCTGCGCATGGCGGGATTGAAACACACGCCCAGCCTCGATCGGCTGTGGGGAAGGTGTACCTGACATGTATCTGGCCTTTTCATATGGCTCTAGTACCTTACATGCTGCGTCAAGTCGATATAAAACCATGAGTGCAAAAGATTATGACCCTCGTATAGTTGATTTCTATGATGAAGACAACCCCGATGGGGCAGACCATGATTATTACCGTTCTCTAGCTCATCGGTTTAATGCCCAAAGAATCCTTGACCTAGGATGCGGTACCGGCATACTTACCGTAACTTTAGCTCAATCGGGGCGTGCTGTTATCGGTGTAGACCCGTCAGCATCAATGTTAGAGTACGCACGCAGTCGCCCTGGCGCTTCCAAAATCCGGTGGATTCTGGGGGATAGCCGAAATGTTCCCGACCATGGCTTCGATTTGGTAGTGATGAGTGGTAATGTGGCGCAACACATCCCTAGCCCACAGTGGGAAAAGACCTTGAATGACCTACATCGTATAATGCACTCAGGTGGAATGCTCGCGTTCGAGAGCCGTAATCCAGCATGTCGAGCCTGGGAAAATTGGACTACGTCTACTACGACTCGCTCTACACGGCACGGACTGATATCTGAATGGTCAGAAGCGGTTGCACCTGATAATAATGGGCAGGTTCTGTACCGCACTAACTATCACTTCATGGACTCTGGAGAGACTGTGGTCCAAGAAAGTATCCTAACTTTTCGAGATGAAAAGACATTAGGCTACCAGCTGCAGAATGCAGGATTTGAAATACATGCCGTATGGGGTGACTGGTGCCGCACCCCTTTTGATGGCACTCAACCGATTATGGTTTTTGAGGCTGTGGTGCCAACGAGGTAGATATGCAAAATAAAGCAGCATCATTATCCGCACCATGAGTATGATATTATTGATGTGGAGGTTATTATGCGTACAACTGTGACCTTAGATGAAAAAGTTGTTGCTAAGGTGGCGAAACTAACCGGTATTGAAGAACGTTCAGTCTTGGTGCGTGAGGCTATGGAAACCCTATTACGTATCGAAAATGGGCGTCTGCTCGCTGCATTAGGAGGTTCCGACCCTCAAGCCCAGGCGGCTCCGCGGCATCGAAATGTGCAGTCATGATTTTAGTTGATACCAATGTTTGGATAGATCATCTGCATCGTACAGAGCCCGAACTATCAGAGCTCCTGATGAGTGATGAAATTTGCTGTCATGATTTAGTGCTTACAGAACTAGCTCTTGGGTCTCTTAAAAAGCGGAACGAGTTCCTGTCTGCCCTGAGTGAGCTAAAACAACTTCCCACAGTCGATGATCACGAAGTGCGGTGGTTTATCGAGAAACGTAAGCTGTGGGGACGCGGTTTATCTGCTGTTGATGTGCACCTTTTAGCCTCGGTTGTGGTAGTTCCAGGAACTACTCTGTGGACTCGTGACAAACGTTTGCGCGATGTGGCACAAGACCTGGGGTGTCGGTTCGAGAATGATGGATGATACGCATCCTAATCTGTGCTCTGGCCAAATACAGGAGGTGATTTAGTCTGTCTTTAACTAGCGCACCCGTAACGCACAATAAAAGCGGATCCTCGAAACAGAATGTTCGAGGATCCGCTTTTGCTGAATGTGGAAGAAGCTACTTCTTGTGTGTGACACCCAAGTAGATAGAGATGGCGACCATCGCGGCGATAATCGAAAGAATCCAGCGGATCCAGTCGATACCGGCGGTTTCAGCAACGCCAAGCAGACCAGCTACCCAGCCTCCGACAAACGCGCCAACAGCGCCCAAGATGATGGTCCAAAGAATAGAAATATTCTGCTGACCCTTCATGAACAGGCGGGCAAGGGCGCCAATAATAGCACCCGCAATAATCATCCCAATAAGCTGACCCATAGATACCTCCTTGCGGTTTGGATGAGTCATATACTGCGCAGAGTCCCATAGACTTTGCACACGAGCGATAATGTGTGGTTATCGCATATGAACCCTCAATTGTACAGTACAAATTACTTGATGAGTAAACTATACGTGTATGCGGTTCCAACCCGGACTGTACACTATGCGGAACCTGCGAAGCTATAACCCCAGAAGTAGAAATGCGCAGCCGGGGTAAGACACGCTAAAAGGCAACGGGTTCTGGCTTGTTACCTCACCCAGTTTCTGAATGCGGTTTATTTCCTGCTGCGCTTGAAATAGTGCCCCGATGGGTAAATTGCCGGACCCTGCTTGTGCAGAAGGAATAATCTGCCGGCGCTCAAAATAAGCAATGTCAGTCTATCCGGTAGTGGAGCATACGGAAGGATTCCTTCAGGAATGGTAAACGCCGCGTTATCATGGCAGACAGTGCCCCGCTCTTCTTCCACGCCGGAAAGTCTGTCATCAGCCGTTTAGCGCTCACCAAACGCAGGTTATGAGCCCAACGCTCGGGTTCATGATCGTCGTCGCATCCAAATACGAATCGCGCGCGGGAGTGCTTAAGTGCTTCGTGCTGATCGGAATGCGAAACCATCCACGAGTTTATGACGTCGAACGCGATCTCACTGCCGTGAAAACGCTGCGCAAGATCGCGGAACAGAGCGCGCACCGTGTAACGGTCAAAGTACATCATCATGCCTTCAATCACGAACAGAAATTGGGCATTCGGCTGCAGATCGTTCAGCTCGTCCATCCAACCCGCGTCGAAGGCTGAGGTCCCCAGGAAAACTTCACTGCCTTGCGGGGGCAGCAACTTTATACGCAAAGTCATCACATCGGGTAAATCTAGGCTGTAAAACGGCACGTTCTGCGCGATTTCGCCGATGCGTTCTCGGCGGCTGTTTAGACCGCATCCAACATTAACGATCACCGGTTTAGGCTGGCGCTTAATAAAATCGGCTGCCAGTCGGTCAAAGTAATCTGAGCGAATCGCGGTGCCGACAACGGTGTGAATAACGTTATCAAATTTAGAGAAATTGTAGTCTAACTGCGAAACGACTCGTCCAGCTGCCTCATCTTTGATGATTGGGTCGGGCTGTTGCGAGGCGAGGTGCTTCATGTACAGGGGGATAAGCAAGGTCTCGCTGATGGCATCTTCGATTTTCAGCATAGGAAAAGGCCCCTTTCAGCTTTGACGAGGAGGTTAGCTTATCCTTAGTATACCGCGCGGGAATCTTTATTTTTAGGGTCTTTTCCAAAGGTTTTTATGCGGCGGCGCAAGATTGAGGAGTGAGTGCTACATGGGCGAGGGGCGGCTCTAGACATGTAAAGAAGAACCGTGTGAGGCACATACTGGTGCATATTCAGGCTCTTATTCCGGCGTTACAACCACAACATGACAAATCGGGAGCATTTTCTTCATTCGGGAGCACTTTAACTGCTCCCGAATGAAGAAAATGCTCCCGGATTGAGCGTTACCGCAAGAGAAGAACTCTTCCATTACCTAAACAAATCCCACACGCTGAAGGTCGTGCGGCGGTAGATAGCCCCTTTTACGGCTCGCTTCGGGTTTTTCACAAACCCCATACCGCGCCTGCCATAACCAGGAATCACAGCTCTTTTTACGGCGCGTTTTGCCCGGCCGGTGGTGCGGGCCTTAATCATTCGTTTCACACTGGGTTTACGCATACCAATTCTCATACCTTTAGCCTACTCCCAGCGTCGCAAACATGCGTGCCGCATCGTCACGGTCACGCATAAAGGCGAGGCTTTGAGTGCACAGCCACCTCTTTGTAGCCATACGCCAAAACCTCGCCCGTATGAATAACCCAAGAGTTACATAACCACTACGAGTTTGCCGCGTGTATGTTTCTCAGCTACACGATCCTGCGCGGCGCCAAGTTCCTCAAGTGAGTATTTCTTCTCAATGATCGGGCGCAGCTGACCGCGCTCGACGGCATTGGTAATCCACCTCATGGCGTCAGACGACGCCTTGGTCGCCAGCAGGAAACCCACGCGACGGTTCGTGAACAGCGAGGTCAGCACCGCTGGAAGACCGTCGGGTGAGACCGTCATCATGCGCCCGCCCGGCTTCAAATAGTTACGGTAAAACGCGGTCACAACGCCGCCGCAGTCCAGGATCGCATCGAATTTCTCAACCTTTTCGGGGTCTGGCAGAGCCTCGTGGTCGTATGCCTCAATCGAACCCAGCTCGCGGCACAGAGCTATATTTTCTTCGGCAGAAACAGTCGCCACCTGAGCCCCCAAAATCTGCCCGATCTGCAGCGCGGCATGCCCTACGCCGCCACTGGCACCCACCACCAGCAGACGCTGACCGGCCTGGAGTTTCAGGTTCTTGCGGAGCACTTGCAGTGCGGCAAGGCTCACGAGCGGCAATGCAGCCGCATCAATCTGGTTCTGGATGCGCGGCGCATGGTGAATCCGGTTCTCACGGAATAGCACGTATTCGGCCGCCGTGCCGGTGGGTGCCATAGAAATGGAGCCGTTGAACCCCCACACAATATCGCCAACTTTGTAGTCCATCACGCCGGTGCCCACGCTGACAACCTCGCCGAGCGCATCCACACCGGTACCTTTGGGGAAGCGTTTTCCCGTAAAAAGCCGCATTTCGCCTTCGCGCACGATCACGTCAATGCGATTCACGCTGAAGGCCTGCACGCGTACCAACACCTGGCCGGGGCGGGGAGATGGTACGGGAACCTCGTTGATCGTGAGCAGATCAGACCCGCCAAATTTGTAATATTGTACGGCGCGCATTGTGGTCGGTAGCGACATATTTTTTCTCTTTCTTATCGGTCATTGCGGAAGCATCGGTGTAGGATGCACGGCATTCGACATGAGAACCGCAGCTGTGTAATGAGCGACGGCACCCAAATAATGCCTCTGTGTTTAACTCTAACCTGTATACGTGCCAAACCGTGAGAAATGACGGTTTTACGACGGGCACACGGGCATATTTCCAGGCGTACAAACCTGCTGGGTGTATTCCTGAGTGCATAAAAAGACTCTTGACGTGAATAAATCGTCGAAGAATCGTGTTTGATTCACATAAAGACCCTTTTTAGCATGGGGATATGACGACTACATCTGTGTACTGTCTTTTCTTCGACGGTTATGAGACTCTCGACGCTATGGGGCCTATCGAATTTTTGCATCGTGTGCCTGATGTGTGTATGCGGTATATCTCGGTGGCGGGCGCATCCGAAAACGGTGGTTCATCGGTGAAGTCCGCCCAGGGCTTTACCCTCAAGACGGAAATTGTTGAGAGTCTTCCTCCGGGGAGTATTCTGCTGATTCCAGGAGGTATAGGCACGCGCTCTCTCGTCATGAATAACCTATTCCTGCAAAACCTTGCGAAATTGGTACAGCAAAGCCAAACCTGCCTGACAGTCTGCACCGGAGCGGCACTTCTTGCCGCCACAGGTGTTCTTGACGGGAAACCTGCTACTACTAACAAACGTGCCTTCGAGTGGGTGCGTGGGACGCGCCCACAGGTGAGGTGGCAGCAGAAGGCGCGTTGGGTGAGCACAGAGAAGTTTTATACATCCTCGGGAGTTTCGGCGGGTATGGATATGACTCTAGGTTTTATCGCCGACCGGTGGGGTTTGGAAACGGCTCAAGAGATCGCGTCCCGCTGCGAATATCTGTGGCAAAATGACCCGGACACTGACCCATTTGCACATTCTGCTGAGTTCGAATCAGCGTAGCTTCCTCCCAGCGCATAAAAAGACCCTTTATACGAATAAAGCGTTAGAAAATCCGCTTGATTCGTATAAAGAGCCTTTTTTACAACACTAGGGAGAGGGGAGGGGAGAACAGGGCAGCAAGCCTAGTGCGTCGTAACACCACCATCCACGCTCAATACCGCGCCGGTCACCCATGCGGCCGCATCCGATGCCAAAAACGCGGCGGCACGCCCAATATCAGCAACATTCCCGATGCGCCCCAACGGAATCAACGCCGAGGCATTTTGCTTCATCTGCTCCTGTGCTTCAGGCGGCATCGCAGAAACATTGCGCAGCAATTGCGGAGTTTCGACCATTCCCGGCGCAATCGCATTCACGCGCACCCCGGCGGAACCCGCCTCAAACGCTAGTGACTGCGTGAAAAGATTCAATGCGCCCTTTGTCATGGAATAGACCGTCGAAGGGCGCCCGGGAAGCATTCGCTTCGAAAAATATGACGAAATGTTAACAATATTGCCAGAATTTTTAGCGAGTTCAGGCAATAACTTTTGTGCCAAGAAATACGGGGCTTTGATGTTGAGATTAAAATGCTCGTCGAAAGCGTTCTCGTCGGTTTGCTCAAAGGGAATAAACCGTGCAATACCGGCATTATTGACCAGCACATCAATACTTCCCAAAATATTGAGGGCGTGCTCGGCGGCACGATGTACCTCAGAAATATCCGTTAAATCTGCTGCGAAGGTATGCACGGTCACGGGGTATTCGCTCAAACGCGCGCTGGCTTCTGCAAGTTTTGTGGGGGTGCGAGCAATGAGGAATAGGTTAGCACCTTGGCGGGCGAATTCTTCGGCAATACCGTAGCCGATACCGTCGCTGCCGCCGGTAATAACGGCATTCTTACCGGAAAGCGCAGAATTGGTATTCATGATGATCTCCTTGGGGGAGGGAATGAGTGATAAAGAGCAATTCCCGCATAAAACCTGCTATCTCAGGCGAGAGCAGCGAATGTGCTGCGGGTATTTAGGAATTTGCTGAAGTTGAATGAAAGCGGCTAGAGAGCTTTACTCGCCTTTTATAAAGGCCATAAAGGCGGCGCCGTCAAGATAAATGCTGGAGGCAATAATTTTGCCGTCTCGCACTGTGAGAAATTCCGGAACCTCAAAAATCTGGGTGTCTCCTGCGGGGGACTTTGCGGTGTAGCGCGCAATAACCGCCGCTTTGTCGCCTTCAACCACAAGATGTGCAAGCTCAACATTAGTGGTGGAATTAAAAAAATTTCCGGCACCCTGCAGATAATCTTGTTTGCCAAGATTTTGTTCTGCACTGTTGAATCCGTAGGCTAATTTATCGGAAATGTAGTCTTGCCAATTTTCGGCGTGAATTGCCGAATAGTAATTCAGGACGGTCTGCTTAGTAGTCATTTGACCCTCTCGCGAATAGAATATATGACATGCGGGTATAACCCACGCATTTAACTGTAACAGACATGTTCTATTTATTAGGGTAATAACTACGTGATTGATTCATCTAAGCCATTGCGAGCTGATGCGCGGCGCACGGTCAATATCGTGCTTCACGCCGCCGAACAAGTATTGCGCCGAGACCCAACCGCCTCGCTAGAGCAGGTGGCTACGGTTGCAGGAGTCACTCGAACAACTATTCATCGCAGATTCGCCAGCCGCGAGGCTCTTCTCGCGGAGCTGAGTAATATTGCCGTTAGAGAATTTTATGAAGCATTTGAGTCAGCAAGTCCCGAGACCGCTCCTGTCATGGTGGCGCTGCATCGCCTGACCGTTAACGTGATGCGGGTGAAGGCGATCTGGTTGTATGCGATGGCGCATCTGAGCGATGACGATCCCGCCGTGATTACAAAACAACGCACTCTTTTAGGGCGTTTGGGTAAGGTTTTTGAGCGTGCACAGCGTGAGGGCTATATCGCTGCAGATGTAGACCTTATCTGGGCGCAGCGTATGTTCCGTGCCATGACTGACGAGGCGGTAGCTGGTATCACTGGCACCGGTATGGGAGCTAAAGCCCCGCCAATGCCGACCGGTCCGGATGATTTGGCCAGACTGGAGGCGGTTGTAGACGATGCCGAGCTAGACCGCCTGACCACTTTGATTATGCACACTTTGTTCACTGGAATTGGAACTCACGAACCCTCTATATGACATGCAATCAGCGAGATGGATACAAGACCTTATTCGGTAGAAAGTATCTAACCTAGCTCGTGAAATATTGCATTATTGCCCGCCTTGGGTCATAAGAGCGAAGGATAAAAATACGCAGAGTTTAACCGCGTTTCGGTAGTCCACCAGGCAGATACCCACTGGGAAAAAGTTGGTGAGAAACAACATATACTCCTCAACAAAAGGTATGAATCACCCCGCAATACCGCGGGGAGCCGGTAGACGCTATTGTGCACCAGAACGGTTTTACCCAACCAACGTGAGAATAGAGGCTGTATCTCGCGGCACTCAACGCCCCACGACATGGGCGGCGTGCGGTATGTTTTTGTGGGCCTCCACCTTGTCGCGCTCATGGCGCGCTTCGAGAAGAAACGTTCGATGTAATGAACATCAGGGGAGAGTCGGGGAACCTGTTTGCCAGTGTGCGTACAAAATTCGGTGAGCTACGTCAAAATATCTAATGGATAAGGTACGCTCATAATAATTCTGATACGTCCTTACAATTCAAGATACGCTTCGCCTGTATCAAAAACGAGAGGCAGAGCTATATTTTTCTGTAAAAACTTAATGGAGAAATTTTTTATAAAACCTTGGCTAAATAACTTCGAATATTTCTATATCAACGTAAAAAATTCGTTCTCAGAATAATTATTGTTGCGACTCCTTGGAATCTCTTGTGTCTCGGCCCTGAATTATGTTTAGGGTTAAGTTGTCCGTATCACCGATGAATGGAGTTTATGATGGCTTTTCGCTATTCTCGTTCGGCTATGACCGGAGCTGCTATTTTCACCCTTGCGGGTGTGACGGTTCTTCCGCTCGCGCAGGCAAACGCAGCGCCTGCAAGCCCTCAGGATGAGGCACGTTCTGGAGCCACACAGGGCCAGCCAAATTCTGCAGCACAGAACGGTCAGGATCAGGGTCAGCAGCAGGGCGCCAATGCTAACGGTCAGGGCCAGCAGGGTGCTAACGCCAGTGGTCAGAACCAGGATGGTGCAACCCAGGATCAGCAGCAGAGCGCTAACGCTAACGGTCAGAGCCAGCAGCAGGGTGCCAATGCTGATGCTCAAGGTCAGCAGGGTGCTAACGCCAGTGACCAGAGCCAGAATGGTGCAACACAGGGCGGTGCGACACAGGATCCTTCGCAGGCTGCATCCGGCGGTGAACAGCAGCAGGCTCAGCCCGGCGCAACCCAGGATCAGCAGCAGAGTGCTAACGCTAATGCTCAGGGTCAGCAGCAGGGCGCCAATGCTAATGGCCAAGGTCAGCAGGCTCAGGGCGCACCCGCATCCCAGAGCAGCTCAAACTCGAATTCTGCATCACAGAATAATCAGAGCCGTCAGAGCCAGCCCTCCGCACCCGCGAATCAGAACTCCGGTTTTATTGCGATTACCTCTGTCGATGGATTCATTGACCCGCAGAATACTGATAACGTTCTGTCTGTAGAGACTACGGGGATCGATAATACCCACCGTGTACAGTACGAGCCGCGTGTTCAGGAACTTGATGAGTTCGGGAACATCGTTAATGATGACGTTAGCAACGGCGGAGGGTCTAGTCTTGGTTCGGACGGGAGCTTCGGGATGTACGTGAGTGTTGATGGCACTAAGATTAACCCGAACCACCAGTACCGGGTCTACATTGATGTATTCGATCAGGATACCTTAACGGCGAGTTACGCGTACTACCCCATCGTGGTTTGGAACCGTACCTACATTCCGGTTGTTCCTCTGTCGGCAGCACAGTAATTAATACACCGTATTATCTTTTGCATTTTGTTTAGTGTATTAGATTTCTAAAAATAAAATATATTTTCGGCTCAAGGGTCTTCGGGAGCATGTTTTAGTGATATGCATGCTGTTGAAGACCCTTTGAGTCGTGTTGACACATTAGTTTATGTATATATTTTCCATCGAAACATTCATGTTGTCATAAAAATAAATATCAAGAAATAATGCTAAAAATGCTAGACCTAAACTCAACCATGTATTACATTTAACAGTATTCCACTAACCGATGAATGGAGTACAAAATGTCCAATACCCGTTTTATCCTGACCGGAGTGGGTGCGCTTGCCCTCCTAGGTGCATCCGTGGTGCCGTCCGTTCCTTCCTTTGCCGCTGAAGGGAACGCTGGTGCGCAGACTCAGCAGGCTATCTCTACGCTTCCGGGTGGCCAAAATACTGGCACTAATAACACCAATGGGAACAACACAAATATTAATACAGGGGCTAAAGTAACTTCCGTTGAGGGCGGTCCGCTGAACCCTCTGACAGGGCAGAACAACCTTACGATTACTGGTGAGGGGATTGACCTCAACAAGTCTTTTGACGGTTTAGGTGCAGAGGTCTACGAGGTTGATGCAGACGGCGACTTCACTGGCGAGAACTTAGTTCAAGACGGCGGAGGCCTTGTTGTGACGGAAGACGGTCATTTCCATGGCACTGCCAAGGTTAAAGGCGATTTCGATCCCCAGAAACACTATGTTCTCTACATTATGAGCTACCCTGGGCACGGTAACCGCACAATAGAGGCTAAACAAGATCTGCCTGTACAGCAGGTTGACAGTAAGGACCTGCAGTCTTCCGTAACCCTGACCACCAACTCCTCGAAGACAAATAAGCTCAGCAGCCACTTGAACACCAATGTCTTGACCCTGACCGGAACCCATTTTGATGACGTGAAGCAGGTCAAGATAAAAGTTGAGGGGCTGGATGAGAACGGTCAGGTTAACGAAACTCTTGCCACCAAAGACGTCTCGGCAGAGGTGAAGAACGGTAACTTTACTACCCAGATTCAGATTCCCGGATCCAAGATTCAGGAAGGCAAGCACTATCGGGTGCTTATTGAATCCAGCAGCGACGACTGGGTAAGGGCTGTGACTAAGGATCTTTATGGCGATACGGATGATGAGGTTGTAGGCATCATTAACGGTGCACCCCTTAGCCGCAGTGCCGCCGAGAATCACCTGAAGGTTGCTGGCGGCGGGTTTAGCCCTGAAGTAGCGGCTCAGAACGGTGCCAAGGTTCGGTTGATTTTCACTGAATACAATGTTGAGCGTGACGATCCCAGCAGTGATGAGATCGTGAATACGACTGTTACCCCGAAACCGAACGGTGACTTCGAGGGCGACCTGACTATTCCCGGTAATAAGCTGCAGGCAGGAAAGAAGTATGTGGTACGCGCATACCTTGAAGACGCGAACGGCGGATTCTCAAGCGACATGACCCTCAAGACCCTGGTTCCGACCACGAACTAGGCTCTATTAAGAGAAAATCTCTGTGCTGACACCCCTAGAAGAAGATAAGGTGCTACATAAACCTAAAATTTCCTTCTAGGGGTGTTGCATGGGTAAATCGACCGGTACGATTTGATAAAACCACACTATAGATGCCTTCGCCAGGAGATAGATGATGCGCGCCTTCCTCTGTTCTTACTTCGCCGGTGTAGAACCCGCCTTCAAAAATTTCTTGCGCGGCAACCCTTCACAACAGCATGTGGTATTTATCCCTACCGCCAGCACGGTTGAAAACACAACTTTCTACGTTCAAGATGCCCTGAACGTTTTCAAAAATTTAGGGCTAACCCCCGATATTCTCGACATTGCAGAAGTTGATTCAGAAACCGCGAAGTTGCGCATCGAACAAGCTGAAGTTCTCTATATTTCAGGCGGTAATACCTTCTACTTGCTGCAGCAGCTCAAAGCCAAGGACCTCATCAATTTCATTGTCGAAAAGGTGCGCCACGGCATGATGTACGTGGGGGAGTCGGCTGGAGCTATGGTCGCTTCGCCTGATATTGAGTATGCACAAGTTATGGACGACTCTGACGCTGCTCTGGGAATGTTCAATTTTAAGGCGTTGGGAATTGTCGATTTCTACCCGGCGGTACACGAGGAAGAAGAACCTTTTGTACAAGAGGTACGCCGTATGAAAAGCGAATATTCGGATAAGCTCGATCTTGTGCCCATCAACAATAGCCGTGCGATTCGGGTTGAGGGCGGCGTTCGCTTTATCGTCTAGATTTTTTCCATCAGGCAGAAACCCACCGCATAGCGTGTTCACCTTGAAATAGCAGACTTCGGGAGCAGTTAAAATGCTCCCGAATGAAGAAACTGCTCCCGCTTCACCCGTTTACCAGGTTATGATCGTAATTCTGGTCTTTCTTAGCATTCCGGAACCCTGAACGTGATGCAATAGAACTGATCATTCCAGAGCAAGCTGGTGTTTGTATCCTCCATGTCTTCGGGTATCAGCGCCTCAATCTCTGAGAGATCGAAGGTGGCGTTCTTGTAGGCTTTACGGGTGAGGACGTTCTTCTTGTACTGCGAATCGATGTAGTCGGAAGTTTCGTCTGCGATCATAATTTTCGTGCCGGGTTTGGCCACCCGAATCATTTCTTTGATCGCGCGTTTTTTATCGCTAAAGAAGTTAATGCCGCCCACGTGCAGCACCACGTCAAAGCTCTGATCGATGAAGGGCAGGTCCTCGGCGGCACAGTTCACCAGGTTCAGGTTCGCGCGCCCACCCCAGATTTTCTGGCATTTCTTGAGCATCCCGAGCGAAATATCGGCACCCGTCCAGTCGATTGCACTCACCTCAATATCGTCGGGCAGGTACCGTAGGTCGGTGCCTGTGCCGATTGAAACGTACAGCGCCGAGCAGCCGGGAAACCACTCTAGTTCTTTCATGAACTGCTGGCGCATCTGTGCGACTTCATTGCCGTAAGCGAGACGCCCAAACCACCGTTCGCCTAGGTCGTAGACGGAGGCTAAGCGGTTGTAGAATTTCATGTATTTGGCGTTATCGCCCTGAACCTGCGCTTCATCCAGACACAGCAGGATGCCGTTCTCTTCGGCTGGAGGGTTGGTGTGGAATTCGGGCTTGAGCTTATCGAGTAGCGTGGTTGACATGATATAGCTTTCGGATTGGTGATAATCAAGGACGACGTCTGCTGTTAAAAAACATGACCTCGTAAGCACAATTGTAGATATATCGTCCTTGACGATCTTCATCCAAAATATTGATTTTTGTTCTCTGGATGCACGCCCTTGCTACAGAGCAAGTGAACCCCACACCATGAAGGCGGCGCAGAGGAAGAACAGCATCCATTGTCCCAACATGTAGTAGGTGCGGCGTTCAACTTTCACAGCTGCCAGCTGCACCAGCCATACGAATCCCCACGCGCCTAAGTACGCTGCGATGAATAAACCGATTTCTCGTTTGGCTGGCAATAAGTCGGTGAATGCTAATAGGAACGTAACAATGGTGATCAACAGCAGATCGATACTCACCAGCTGAAACGCGCACATGGCCTGCGCCCAATGCCGGGAAAGCTCTGTGTGATTGGCAGGGGCACTTACCATGTTTTCTGTATTGGCGGGATGCGCAACCGGGCGCAAAGACAGTGTCTCGCGGGTTCCGATAAAAACATGCGCGCCAAACGCCAACGCCATGAGTGCCCCGGCAATAACAAAAGGTACCACCCTACAATCCTCCCAGAGCTATAGTGCACAAGTGGTAATACGTCTAAACCTTTATCGCGCTGCCTCATGGGCGCGATTAGACTCCGAGCCGGTCATGGATACCTTTCGTCTTACGATTTCCTATAGATTTTCCAGGCGCTATGAATCAGTGGAATCTGCAGAGGCAAACGACCGAACGCCACAACACGCTTAAACGCTGACTCATGCCGCCAATCCCACGCCATTTGCACATTCGCCGGGAACACCGCCGTATACAGTGCAATAGCCGCGAGGGCACCCGCCCGGCGGGTTGTTGGGATGGTCAGCATCCCTGCGATACCAAGCTCAGCAGCCCCCGAAGCATAGGTGTAGAACCGCGCGGAGCCCGGTAGGGCACGAGGTACGATTGCGTCGTAATGTTCGGGTTTCGCGAAATGCAGAACACCCGTGACCCCTAGAAAACCGGCTGTTACCACGGGCGCTATATGTTTCTTACCGCCGGAGCGGGAATCCTCAGATACGTTTTTCTTCAAGCTCATAATTCTAGTTTTGCACATCCGCACTACTACCGCCGGATGATTTTTATGGATTCTCTAGGGCATCGCACATGCGTGGTTCCGCCCCTCTAAAACTGAGTAAATTCACATTTCTACCGCACAGCATGAGCCTTACACGTCGTGTAACGATAGCGAATCTATATCAGAACAGGGTAGAATGAGTGAACCGGTGCTAAGACATCACGGAAAGGCCCGTGAGGGCACCCAATCACTGATCCCATGAAAGGAATCCTCTCTTATGAAGAAGCTCATTGTACTTGCTCTCGTCGGCGCAGCAGCATTTTTCGTGTACAAGAAGAAGTTCGCAGCCTAAGCTAGAGTCAGCAGTTTTGATGGGGTACATAAAGCCCACATGAACTGAATACACAGCAGATTTGCGTGAGCCCCGCATCCAGAAGGTTGGATGCGGGGCTCACCGCTTGCTTACACACGTTTATCAGGAACTATCCGGTCGGCAAATCCCCGTTCATAACAATCTTTTCCTGAGCGGAATCCCAGGTGAACGTCGCTTGGGAAGACCCCACAGAGGCCGAAATCTGGTTCGCAGAATTCCGTGAGACCGAAGGGGAACCCTGAATCGGGTTGAGCGTGCCGGTTCCCAAGTAGTCTCCGCGATGGAACAGCATAATATGTGACGCACCATCGGATGACCCAACCGTAATCCACGAGAGCTCCGCACTCGAATCGAAAGTCGAAGTATCCGCCGAACTCAGCGACCACGAATGATGACCGCGAAGTTTACTCGCATTAGAATCCAACGCCAAACGCCCGCTTGAGGACGAAGACCCCGAATTAGAATTTGATGATGCGGTTACCGTAACGGTACTTGCCTCCGGCTGCGGGTTGGCGGTTACCGTTACTACAGACACGCTCGGACTTGGAGAGGCTGAAGAACTGGTGGCACTTGCTGTGGGAGAGTGAGATGCGCTGGTTGAAGCGGATGAAGAACTAGATGAGCTGGAACTGCGTGCAGCCTGCGAACTGCTGCCCGAATCGGTGGATGCGCCAAACGGGTTACCGCAGGAAGAAAGCAGAAGCGCCGCGCCAGCGCAGAAAACTAGCGGTTTTACAGGAAATCTAGACATGAAAAACTCTTTTCGTATCGGTGCGTGTTGTTACTCCTAGTTTACTGGCGGCAACTCGCCAGTGCGGGAGACCTGCCGGGTTTGCGGGTCGAAAGTATACACGCTAATAGCCCGCCCCGTTGCGCAAGCGTTGCATTCATCAGCTTTGGGGTATACATAACGAACCTCGACGCTCGTGGGCGATAGCCGGTGAGGCACAAACTTTCCAAAAGGCTTTTGTTCTGCAACCCCGATGAACTCACCATGGCTGAAAAACAGTAAATGTGCTGGAGAACTACCCGTTCCATTTTTGAGGTCCATGGTAATCCACGAGAATTCCGCACACGGATCGTAGGTATTTAGCTCGGGGTTTTTGGTAGGAATATTTTCGGGCACTTTAGATGTGTCCCAAGGAGAGCCTTCGCTTGTGTCTCCGTCCCATGTGTAGGGTGGTATCTCCTGCCCATATTTTTCGAGAGCCTGCTGATCTGTCAATGTTCCGCACTGCTGCGAGGGGGTGGACGAACTCTGCTCGGCTCCGAAAGGAGCGCCGCACGAGGTAAATAACAGCGTCAGAAGAGCACCAAAAACTATAATTCTGAGACGGGATTTCAGAGAGGAAAGCTTCGTGTTTGCCGGATACATTGCGTTATAGTCCTTACCTTATACATGTGAGGTTGTAAACATTAGATACCGTCTGCAAATTCTCAACCGTGAGAGTAGGCCGTAAGTATCTGATACCTAAAAACATCAGCCGCCGTAAAAGACAATGTTAAGGTTCCACCTTTAAACTTACGACGTTATTTGCCAGAATGCCACGATATCCGTCATGTATAGTAGCCCGGCGTCTGTCAATTTCCTGTATCTCTTCGCAACAGCATGAATGTACGACGAGACCGCGCCGCCCGGCTCTTACGCGACAGTTCCCCTTGCGCAGGGGCAGAGAATGCGCGACAATGAGGAAATGGCTGAAATTACTTTTCAAAATAACCTTGCAGTTCACACTAGCGGCAACCTTCCCGCCGTCGGTTCTAAGCTCCCCGCATTCTCCGTACTTGATGCCGATCTCGCTGAGGTCACCGGCTCCCAGTTCGCGGGCAAGAACATTATTCTGAATATCTTCCCCTCCGTCGATACCAGTGTGTGCGCAACCTCCGTACGCACCTTCAATAAGGATGCTGCCGCACTAGACAATACTGTGGTGCTGTGCGTCTCGAACGACCTTCCGTTCGCCATTGGCCGCTTCTGCGCTGCTGAGGGGATTGAGAACGTTATTACCACCTCCGCATTCCGCTCATCCTTCGGACGGGACTTCGGCGTGACAATGACCGACGGGCCGCTTGAGGCCCTGCTGGCACGTGCCGTCGTAGTCGTGAACCCTGCCGGCGAGGTAGTGTACACCGAGCTCGTTCCCGAAATCACCAACGAGCCCAATTACGAGGCTGCGCTCGCAGCTCTTAAGTAAACGCAGCTGAGCCTATCAGGCAGGCACCATGCTCGGTTTTTCCGTGCCGTGGTGCCTGCTTTGTTCTGCCGTTTGAAACTATTGCGCTGGTTCGTGCGGAGTCTCTTCTGCGCGATCGTGTTCCGTGCGATGGTGTGTAAGCTCGTCGGCGACCAGCATATGTTGAGGCAGAGAACCGCGTTTCTTCGCCGCCACATAACGCCCCATCAGAAGCGCCATATACACTGCCATCGCCACCAAGAGCATAGACCCCGGGGCAATAATCAGCGCCGCTGCCGCCGCAATCACCGAGAAAAGCACCGTGAGTCTATCGGGGTTAGCGCGGTAGGCATCAAGGGCCAGCACCGTAAAGAGCGCGGTCATCACGAAATCGAACCCCTCAAGATGCGCCAGAAAACTCGACCCCAAGAAGAACCCGAGTGTGGAACTGAGGATAACGCTCATATGCATTCCCGCATGAATCCACAGAATGCGTGACCCTCTTAGAGTATGCCGTTCCGGTCCACTGTTGAGGGCAAAAGCCTCGTCGATGAGCGTATAGACGGTGTAAAACTTGGCGAGAGAGCCGTGCACACGCTCGATAGGGTAGGACAGCCCATACATGAGGTGGCGTGAATTGATGAGCAACGTCATCACCGCAACGGATACTAGCGAGGCACCCGCTGCCATCATCGTCAGCAATACGAACTCTACAGACCCGGCGAATAAAACTCCTGGAAGCAGGGGCGCAAGCCACCAAGGAAAACCCAAGCTGTGTATCACAACACCGAGTCCAATTCCTACGAAAAACAGGCCCAGCATCACAAGGGATGCAGCACGCATTGCCTCACGAAATCCGCTCTCGCCAGTGCGGCGGAGCTCAAGACTAAGGGCATCATCGCCTGCGCGTAAAGCCTGCTCGCGTTCCTGCACCACCGGAATGCTGCTGGTCGCCAAACCTGCGGAGGCGATAATATCGAGAACCTGTTCGTCGCTGGTTTGTTGCGGCGCCTCCCCAAGGTGGCGGTTGGGGCGTGAAGATCTTTCAAACATGGTATGCCCCTAGAAAACCCAGTTGATGAGAATAACGCAGGTGGCGGTACCGGCGATCATGCTGTATACCATATTCTTCTTCCACAGGTGCACGAGCGCTGTCACCACAAACCCGGCAAGGTAGGGAACCGCGGTGTGTGTGGATGAAAAGTCAATACGGCTTACCGCATAGATCGCCAGAAGCGCTACGGCCCCGAGTGGAATCCAGTGGCTGAGTGCATCCAGAATTTCAGAACCCGCAAGGGCTTTCTTGAGACCAAAGGGGAGCACTCGCAGAACAAAGGTTACAGCCGCCGCCACCAGAACGGCGCTGATAATATAGCCGCTATCGATGTGGCCGTTAATCATGGGGGTTCTCCTGCGGGTCGTTGTAGTGAGTGAATGTGGGGCTTGGGGTTTTTACCTGATCTGTCGTGCTGTCTTCGGCAACCGTCACTGCTGTGTTATTCTCTGGGGCGGGCATCTGGTGTTCCGGCAGTGTTCCCCGTGATTTTGCGATAAAGAACCGTACTATCAGCAGGGCAGTGTAGGTTCCCATCGACACCAGAAGCATGGAACCGGGTGCCAGGATAATACCTACCGCGCCAGAGATCAGCGTGAGAAGAGCCGTGACATTATCCCGTTGAGCGCGGTAAGCATCAATCGCGAGGATCGTAAACAGAGCCGTCATGGCGAAATCCATACCCTCAAGGTGGCTCAGAAACGATGCACCAATAAAGAATCCGGCGGTTGTTCCTGCCACCCAGCTGATGTGCAGGAATGTACTCACCCATAGAATACGTGCGTGAGAGAGCGTATTCCGGTCGGGGCCGGTGTTGAGCGCGTAGGATTCGTCGCAGAGCGTGTATATGGTGTAGAGCTTCGCCCAGAAACCCTTCACATTCTGCAGCGGGAAGGAAATACCGTACACCAAGTGACGGGAGTTCACGAGCAGAGTTGTGAAGCCGATAGCGCCTATACTGGCGCCAGTTGCGATCATCTGTACCACGAGAAACTCGACGGAACCGGCATAAACGATGAGGGAGATTGCGGGCGCAAGCCACCACGGTAAATGGTGAGCACTAATAATAACGCCCAAACCTAACCCCAACACCACGAAACTTGCAAGCACCACGCTGGATGCCCGTAAAGCCTGTTTGAAGCCGCTCTCGGTGGGGTTATGACCGATAGCGGCATAATGTTCTGCGTCGCTTGTTTCCTTCGCGATATCTTTCATGGTGCCTCTCAGCAAGAGTGAAAATGAGTCTTCAATTATCCTATCCAATTTTAGGGAAGTTTTATGTACTTCGTTTTGCTGTACGGAATATCAGGGGAGGAATAAAGATGTGGTGCCTGCGTTATGCTCAATGTACAAGCGACAGTTTCACCGTGTTAAGGAGTATTGCTGATGAATAAAGCACCTGCTGAGAAAGCAATAGTACGCCGCGAGTCTGAGGACTACCGCGAAGTTCGTGTAGAACGGGTTGATCGCCTGCGGTACCGGGCACATGGTGCGAATGGGGCAACCCTGGACTTCGGGGTGGGCGATGGGCTTCTAACTCCGGTGGAGCTCTTATTAGCGGCGATCGCCGGATGCTCCTCGGTCGATGTGGATGCGGTCACCACCCGCCGTGAAATCCCACAGGTATTCGAGGTACTTGCTTCTGCTCTGAAGAAGCATGAGGAGGGTGCGGTACGTCTTGATGATGTTGAGGTCGATTTTGATGTGCAGTTCCCTGAAACCGAGGCGGGCACGCAGGCCGCTAAGATGGTGGATCGGTTAATTCGTTTGAGCGCTGAGAAGGACTGCACGGTCTCTCGTACGGTGGAGCATCCAACGAAGGTTGAGTTTCATAATGTAAATGCTGAGTAGGGCTTTGCTGGATTATTGTATTGGCCTTGACTTTAAGCATATATTTTTGCCGAGCAGATTATTAAAAGTTATCTGCTCGGCATTTATTGCAGGGGGGCTTTGATGCGGAAACATATTACATATAGTGCGCAGAATCATCAGCAAGGTCGGTGCCTTGAGGGTTTTCGGTCAGATATTGGATAATGGCTTTTTTGTCGTGAAGTATTTCTTCAATCTGAGCCTGGTCTTCTGAACTGTGGATGTGTGCCCACCGACCCTTCTCCTGTCGGAAGATAACATGCGCGGCTATGGAGTATTCTTTGGTAGCTTTTATTGAAAACTTGGCTGCTGTTTTATCGTCTCTGGTTCTGAGGTGGAAAATATCAGGAAACGAAATATCTTCACCTCCACGGAAATTTTTACCCCAAGGAGAATAACTATATTTATTAATACAATTAAAATGTGTTGTAATAATTTTTCCCGTTCGAGTATGGTATTTAATAGTACCGTCTGAGTGAATACTAAAGTACTCCATTTCGTATGCGTAGAGGAAATTCGCGCTAAGTAGTGCTGTACCGCCGAAAAGAATGGTATTCCACGTTCCGGTCCATGCCATATCCCACGGAATGATTAAGGCATCTATTGTTAAACCTAGCGCTGTCACATTCAGCCATCCTTCAAGCTGGTGATACTTCCTCTTAAATACGTAGGGGAGCTTCTTCTCTCGTGATCTGCGCACCGCATCGTAGGTGAGGTAGAAGATGGCAATGGCAACAGTGATAATAATGATCATGGTAGTTCTGCTCAATGTTTTCTCCCTATTCCTTTATTATGTGATGTAGCAACTGATCGAATTGGCTAAACTCAGGCGAACTACGCCGATAATATCAGTAGTTCCCTGAAAATTTTGTGGCGTTATCTGTACTCTTGCGTATCTTGAGCTTTTTTCGCCGCACAGAGTTGAACCTTGACGAGTTTATACGCCGTCAAGACATCCTTTATGTCGGAGGCGGTAACACCGCAAACCTCTTAGCTGCGTGGAGGCTGCACGGACTTGACCGCGTGCTTCGCAAAGCATATGCCGAAGGAACAGTTCTGTCAGGTATAAGTGCGGGCGCAGCTTGCTGGTTCGAGTCATGTCTGACCGATTCGTTCGGTGGTTTAGAAGCGCTCAATGACGGTTTGGGCATACTGCCTGGCAGCTTCTGCCCTCATTTCAATACCGAACTCGGTCGTCCCAGAAGTTTTTTGCAGACACTACAAAGCGGTACTTTACCGCCAGGGGTAGCTTTAGACGATGGGGCGGCAGTTCGATATTGCAATGAGGCAGTAGATGTAGTCTATCGAAGTGTGAGCAATGCTGGTTTATATAATCAGACGACAAAAGGTATATGTGCTGTGGAGCTGTAGCACGTTCACCGGCAGGTTTCGACTGTGCAACGAAGCTCTTGATATGTAAATTTTGAGAATACATTTCGATAGTGAAAGTACTTGATATATCAAGCGAAAAGCGGGGGTTGTGTAGGGTGTGCCACTATGTGACCGGATTCGACACGTGTTATTAAAACTTTATTTTTAACCTCAGGTGCAGATTTTACCCGGGAATCTTAAGTGTGCTTCTAGTGGGTGCTACATGAAGGATCTTATTCTCTTCAATCCCTGGAACTGCAGGGGATGCATGAGGGGGTAAAAGTCCTTAAGAGACCCCTGGATATGCAGGATTTTTGAAGCGTTTATTGTAGACAAAAAAGGGTGCAAGCTGAGTGATGTTCACTTAAATGTTATAAACATGCTTGTATGCCTAGTGGAGCCCCTGTAGCCTGGGAATTGGATACTTAGTCTAGGCTGCCCTTGAGGATTTACTCCTGCGGTAGTTGAAAGTTTCCGTGCACACGAAGCCGACATAAAAGAGGTTTATATATGACTTCTCATCAGCGGAAATCTCCCGGAATTAAGAAGGCGCTGGTTACGACCGGCACCGCCGCATCCTTGTTGGGTGCATCCTTCGTGGCAATGCCTGCTACGTTTGCTAACGTGCCGGATCAGGTTCCCACCTCTCCTGCATGTGACTGCCAGCCCGGTCAGCCGGGACAGCCTGGTCAGGGCGGTCAGGGTCAGACCGGTCAGCCTGGCACCCCTGGTGATAACGGTCAGACCAGCACTCCCGGCGGTGGCAACGGTCAGACCGGTGACAATGGTCAGCCTGGTCAGGGCGGTCAGGGTCAGACCGGTCAGCCTGGTGATCACGACAGTGATCACCCTGACACTCCCGATCAGCCTGACACCCCCGATTACCCTGGTGATCACGACAGCGATCAGCCCGGTACCCCCGGTCAGGGTCAGACTGGTACCCCCGGTCAGGGCGGTCAGGGTCAGACCGGTGACAATGGTCAGCCCGGTACTCCTGCTCAGCCTGGTACCCCCGGTCAGGGCGGTCAGGGCCAGACTGGTCAGCCTGGTACCCCCGGTCAGGGCGGTCAGGGTCAGACTGGTCAGCCTGGTACTCCCGGTCAGGGCGGTCAGGGTCAGACCGGTGACAATGGTCAGCCCGGTACTCCTGCTCAGCCTGGTACCCCCGGTCAGGGCGGTCAGGGTCAGACTGGTCAGCCTGGTACTCCCGGTCAGGGCGGTCAGGGCCAGACCGGTGACAATGGTCAGCCCGGTACCCCTGCTCAGCCTGGCACCCCTGGTAACAACGGCGGTAACGGTGGCG
>ERZ773062.247-NODE-247-length-33852-cov-6.326508_pt1 | contig 33852 bp, 36 predicted proteins | sample MGYA00580626_ERZ773062 | MGnify/ENA primary metagenome ERZ773062 (study PRJEB29015, sample SAMEA2738003) | human oral metagenome | biome: human oral; feature: human-associated habitat; material: dental | place: China | collected 2058 ... | reverse complement strand
TGGCGCGGGACTTCAAAGACCCGATGGTCGTGAATCAGCCCGTCTATGCCGTGCGTCGACTGACACCGACCGAGTGCGGACGTTTGCAGGGGTTTCCCGACGGATGGTGTGCGGAGCTTGGGACAGAAGAGCCAACTGAGGAAGAGATGATGTTCTGGCGTGAGGTCTTTGAGACGCACCGAAAAATCACGGGCGGGAAGAAACCCAAGACTGATACGCAGATTCGCAGATGGCTGAGGAATCCGCACTCTGATGCAGCAGAGTACAAGATGTGGGGAAATGGTGTCGCACTTCCTTGTGTGTTCTACGTCCTTACAGGAATTGCACATTTCGGTGATTCGGTGTATACAACACAATCCGCTTGCTAATTCTTCCAACACGAGTGATGAATGTAATGACCAAAGTTCATAAAGGAGGAAAACACCATGAAGGTCAATTACAACATCCAAAAGGAAGAGCGTAAGGCGATGGTCGCGGCGGTCAGCAAGGTACTCGGCGAAAAGCCCGCCTATTGCGGCGCACCGAGCTTTTCCTACAAGGTCGGCACATTCGAGATCACGAAGGACGGCAGCCTTTGCTTCGACGATGCCACCGACGAAGCGATGGTGGCGCGTGTGCGCACGGCACTGCGCGAGGCGGGCTTCACGTCCGAGGACGGGGAGAACGAGGCTTCCTGCGCGGACACAGGTGCAGATGATCCGATCCAGACGGGGGCGTCAGTGGAAGAGCCTACCGCAGTTGATGCGGCAGAGATCGAGTCGAGCCGGACGGAAACAGCTCCGGATGAGCCGACCATAGTAGAAACGGAAGCAGACGAGCAGATTCAGATGGAAACACCTAAAGAAGCATCTCCTGCAGAGGAGACAGAGACAGAACCCGATGAGGACAGCCTTTCCATCAGCCTTTCGCGCAGCCTTTTCACCGAAACGGCACTGCAGAATCTCGATGCACTTCTTCTGAGCAAGGGACGGCTGATCCGGCACGCTTTCGACATCCGAGAAGCGACCTACACGCTGACGGATGACCGCATTACTTTCGCGTGGCTGCACGGGACGATCACCGACGAGACGGCAAAAGCGTATGCTGAGTTCATCAGCATGCTCTGCCTGATGGCACGGACGCAGAAGCGCGTCACGGCAAAGGAGAAGATTGTGGACAACGAGAAATACGCTTTCCGCTGCTTCCTCCTGCGCCTTGGCATGATCGGGAGTGCCTACAAAGAGTCGCGCAAGATTCTCCTGCAGAACCTCATCGGCAGCAGCGCGTTCAAGAGCGGACATCGGAAGGAGGCTGGGGATCATGCGGTTTCCGAGTAAGGAACAGATCGCCGCGCTCCAAGAGCGATATCCGAGCGGGACGAGAGTGGAACTCCTCGGAATGGACGATCCGCAAGCCCCACCGATGGGAACACGGGGCGAGGTCATGGGCGTTGATGATGCGGGACAGCTTCTCGTCCGATGGGAGACAGGCTCCTCACTGAGTCTGATCCCCGGTGTGGATTCCTTCCGCATCGTGCAGAAAGGCGGCAGGTCATGAACGAGAAAGTTTTCGCACAAATCATGGACATCCGCGATTCGGGGCGGGTGAATATGTTCGATGTTCCCGGTGTTCAGCGCATGGCATTTGAGATGGGATTTTACGAGCTGGTCTGCTTCATCGAGGAAGACCGTGCGGCGTATGTGCGGTTTATACTCACGGGTGAAAAATAGCCGACGATTCTAGCGATTCTGCACAGCCTTTCGGGGCTGTGTTTCTCTCGAAATATAAGTGTGGTTTATCCGAAATAGAGCTTGCTATATTCTTCGTTTAGAGGCATATATGTACATGACCGAAGGGAACAACCTACACACAGAAAGCGAGGAACACAAAATGAAGAACGCAGAAGAAAGATGGCCGAAGACCACCACGATGGAGCACCTCGATGAGATGCGGTTCGGGACGAGCGGCGCGATCCTGCGCTACGGCGAGCAGGTCCTTGTTGTCGGGATGGAATGCTGGGGCTTCCACGCAGCCATCTACGAGATGGTCGAAACGCCGGAGGAGACGGGCTTTGCGGACATCGAATGCCGCCTGAACCTCGTCGAAACCGCCACGGAGCTTTTCGAGGACGGCGGGCACGCGATGGCATGGTGCATGAAGCGCATCTAAGCCGCGCCAAATAAAAAACAGCCCTTCGGGGCTGCTTCTCGTATTGCCGCTATTGAGCGGCTTTTTTGATGGGGGTGATTGCTTGCGGAAACTGACGGACTACACACCGACGGAGTTCATGGCAGAGGACGCGCACTATGACAAAGCCGCTGCGGATTATGCCGTGGGATTTATTGAGTGCCTGTGCCATACGAAGGGGACGTGGGCAGGGAAGCCTTTCGAGCTGATCGACTGGCAGGAGCGCATTATCCGAGACATTTTCGGCATCTTGAAGTCGAACGGCTATCGGCAGTTCAACACGGCGTATGTGGAGATTCCCAAGAAACAGGGAAAACAGCTGGCTCTCGATACGAAAATCCCTACCCCGAGTGGATTTACCACGATGGGTGATATTCGCGTGGGAGATACCGTTTTTGATGAAAACGGACAGCCTTGCCGTGTTGTCGCCAAGAGTGATGTGGATGATACAGAGCAAGCCTATCGGCTGACCTTCCGTGACGGTTCTTCCATTGTGGCAGGGGAGCGACATCTCTGGAATGTGGATTACATCATCGGAGAGCTGCGATCCGTGCTTTGGACAACGGGTGAAATCTACCGTCGGACGATGGAATATCGCGAGCAATATAGGGGGAATGCAAAAGATGTGTATCGCTCCATCATCCGTATCCCTGCGGCAAAGACGCTGCAGATCGAGGGAAGGAACCTACCCGTTGCTCGCTCCTGTTTTCATTATCTGGCAGATATTGAGCCGCTCAAAGAACGTGTCCCCATGCAGTGCATCCAAGTGGACAGCAGAAGCCATTGTTATCTGGTAGGGGAATCCTTCGTGCCGACACACAACAGTGAACTCGCTGCCGCCGTTGCACTGCTTCTCTGCTGCGGCGATGGGGAGGAGCGAGCCGAGGTTTACGGCTGCGCCGCTGACCGTCAACAGGCGAGCATCGTATTCGAGGTCGCAGCAGATATGGTGCGGATGTGTCCCGCACTCAGCAAGCGAGTGAAGATCCTTGCCTCCCAGAAGCGCATGGTGTATCTGCCGACGAACAGCTTCTATCAGGTGCTTTCGGCAGAGGCGTATTCAAAGCATGGCTTCAATATTCATGGCGTTGTGTTTGATGAGCTGCACACGCAGCCGAATCGCAAGCTCTTTGATGTTATGACGAAAGGCTCCGGCGATGCGCGAATGCAGCCGCTTTACTTCCTCATTACGACAGCGGGGACAGATACACAGTCCATCTGCTACGAGACACATCAGAAAGCAGTGGATATTCTAGAGGGGCGAAAGATCGACCCGACCTTCTATCCTGTCATTTACGGAGCGAAGGAGGATGAGGACTGGACAGACCCGGAGGTCTGGAAACGGTCGAATCCGTCCCTCGGGATTACGGTCGGCATTGACAAGGTACAGGCGGCGTGTGACTCTGCACGGCAGAACCCTGCCGAGGAGAACAGTTTTCGTCAGTTGAGGCTGAATCAATGGGTGAAGCAGTCCGTGCGGTGGATGCCAATGGACAAGTGGGATGCGTGTGCTATGCCTGTGGATGCAGAGTCCTTGGAGGGGCGCGTCTGCTACGGCGGGCTTGACCTTTCCTCCACGATGGATATTACGGCATTTGTGCTCGTATTCCCGCCAACCGAGGAAGATGAGCCGTTTGCCGTGCTTCCGTACTTCTGGATTCCCGAGGAGAACATCGACCTGCGCGTGCGGCGTGACCATGTTCCGTATGACGTGTGGGAGAGACAGGGATTTCTTATGACCACCGAGGGGAATGTTGTGCATTACGGATTCATCGAGACGTTCATTGAGAAACTGGGCGAAAAGTACAACATCCGCGAGATTGCCTTTGATCGATGGGGTGCGGTGCAGATGGTGCAGAACCTTGAGGGGATGGGCTTTACCGTTGTTCCGTTCGGGCAAGGCTTCAAGGATATGAGCCCGCCGACCAAGGAGCTGATGAAGCTCACTCTGGAAAAGAAAATAGCGCACGGCGGGCATCCCGTCATGCGCTGGATGGCAGACAACATCTTCATTCGCACCGATCCTGCGGGGAATATCAAGGCAGATAAGGAAAAATCCACCGAGAAGATCGACGGCGTGATCGCCCTTATCATGGCACTGGATCGTGCGATCCGTTGCGGGAATGATACCTCGGAATCCGTGTATGAGAGCCGTGGTGTGTGGGTGTTTTAGGGCGATCGTATACACGCTTTATCTTCACATATGGCCTTGCTATTTTGCCGATAGTACGGGAATATACACATACCGAAAGGGAAAACCGAAGGAACCAGAAACGGAGGAAAAGAAAATGACGAAGAAGGAAATTGCCGAGATCATCGAGAGCAAGGCCGCCGCGTACGGATTTGCGATGCAGGAAAACACGATGGGCTGGGCGAACGAAAGTGACCGCGACACCTGCATCCGCATCGAGATTCGCAAAGAAACGGATTACGAGAAGACGGATTGGGAAGCCCGCGAGGTTTTCCGAGACATCAAAGCCAATGCCAGCATTTGCCAGATGGGCGGAAATCCCACGCCGGAGGAGCTTTTGAAAGCCGCCGACGAGATTGCGCGGGGCGCGAAATTCACAGCCGACATCAACAGCATGGAGCTTTCCTGCATCGAAATCTTCTAAGCTGAAACGACGGAGCACCGCTCGAAAGGGCGGTGCTCTTGCTCTCATCATCTTCTGTGTTAAGGCTTTTTCATACCGTTTTGGAAATGGAGGTTTCCATGAGCTTCTTCACAAAACTCTTTCGTTCGCGGGACAAGCCCAGAGATTATCTTGGCGGCTTGTCCTTTTTGTTTGGGCAGACAGCGGCGGGTAAGGCGGTCAATGAGCGGACGGCAATGCAGACGACGGCGGTCTATGCCTGTGTCCGTATTCTCGCGGAGTCCATCGCAGGGCTGCCGCTTCACGTCTACGTCTACAAAGGACAGGGCAAGGAGCGCGTGCCGGAGCATCCGCTGTACTTCCTACTCCACGATGCGCCGAATTCCGAGATGACGAGTTTCGTCTTTCGTGAGACGCTTATGGCGCATCTCCTCCTGTGGGGAAATGCCTACGCACAAATTTTGCGGGATGGCAGGGGCAATGTTCTCGGACTCTATCCGCTTCTCCCGGACAAGATGGAGGTCAGCCGTGACAGTCGCACAGGTGAGCTTTACTACACCTACACGAGAAGCACGGAGGAGAATCCGAATTTTGCGGACAAGGGGCAGATTCGGCTGCGGCGTGAGGATGTGCTCCACATTCCGGGACTTGGATTTGACGGTCTTGTGGGTTATTCTCCCATTGCTATGGCAAAGAACGCCATCGGCATCGCGCTTGCAACGGAGGAATACGGCGCGGCGTTCTTCAAGAATGGTGCGCGTCCGGGCGGCGTACTGGAACATCCGGGTGTCCTCAAAGACCCGTCGAAACTGCGAGAGAGTTGGCACGCCGTCTACGGTGGTACGATGAACACGGGCAGGATCGCCGTCCTCGAGGAGGGTGTGAAGTATCAGCAGATTGCCATACCGCCCGAGGAGGCACAGTTTCTTGAGACGAGGAAGTTTCAGATCGACGAGATCGCACGACTTTACCGTGTACCGCCGCATATGGTCGGGGATTTGGAGAAATCCTCGTTTTCGAACATCGAGCAGCAGTCCTTGGAGTTCGTCAAATACACGCTGAATCCGTGGGTCGTGCGTTGGGAGCAGTCGCTGCAGAAAGCACTGCTGACGGACAAGGAGCGGAAGGATTACTTCATTCGCTTCAACGTGGACGGTCTTCTGCGCGGAGACTACAAGAGCCGTATGGAGGGATACGCCATCGGGCGGCAGAACGGATGGCTCTCGGCAAACGACATCCGCAGTCTTGAGGACATGAACCCCATCGAAGCGGACGAGGGTGGCGATCTCTATCTCATCAACGGGAATATGACGAAACTGAGGGACGCAGGGCTGTTTGCCGCTAGGCAGAAGGGAGTAAGTGATGAAACGTAAATTTTGGAACTGGGTACGGAACGAAGGAGAGAAGCGAACCCTTCTCCTCGATGGTGAGATTTCGGATGAAACGTGGTGGGGCGATGAGGTCACGCCCCAGATGTTTCGCTCTGAGCTGAACGCCGCCGAGGGAGATATTGACCTCTGGATCAACTCACCGGGCGGCGACTGTTATGCAGCGGCACAGATCTACAATATGCTCATGGAGTATAAGGGGAATGTCAATGTCAAGATTGACGGGATTGCCGCTTCTGCCGCATCCGTCGTTGCGATGGCAGGATCAACGGTTGAGATTTCGCCCTTGGGGATGTTAATGATCCACAATCCGATGACCATTTCCATCGGAGACACACATGAGATGGAACGGACAATTACGTTCCTTGCCGAGATCAAGGAGAGCATCATCAACGCCTACGAGATCAAGACGGGGCTGTCCCGTGCGAAGATTTCACGGCTGATGGATGCCGAAACGTGGATGAACGCAAAAAAAGCCGTGGAGCTTGGATTTGCAGATTCCGTACTCTATGCGGACGTTCAGCGTCCTGTGACCGATACGGCAGACGGGCTGATTTTCTCTCGTGCCGCTGTCACGAACTCTCTGCTCTCGAAATTCGGGCAGGGAACGCAAAATACTAATGTCGATGCAGGGCCGTTTAAGAAGCGGCTCTTTTCTATTTCACATTAACGGAGGGAAAAAGATCATGGATAAGATCATGGCAATGCGCGAGAAGCGTGCGGAAATGTGGGAACAGGCAAAGCAGTTTCTGGATTCTCACGAAAAGGACGGGCATCTCACAGCCGAAGATGCCAAGGCATACGAGCAGATGGAGAATGAGGTACTTGCACTTGGCAAGGACATTGAGCGCATGGAGCGTCAGGCGATTCTCGACGCGCAGCTCGCAAAGCCTGTCACGGCGGCGATTACCAATATGCCAGGGGCAGGTGCAGGATTGTCTCCTGAAAAGACAGGTCGTGCAAGCGAGGCATACCGTGCAGCGATGCTCAAAGCGCTTCGCACGAACTTCCGGCAGGTGGAGAACGTTCTGCAGGAGGGCGTGGATGCAAACGGCGGCTATCTCGTTCCAGAGGAATACGATCAGCGTCTCATTGACGTACTCAGCGAAGAGAACGTCCTGCGCCCGCTTGCGACGGTGATTACCACAAGCGGGGAGCACAAGATCAACATCGCCGCCACCAAACCTGCGGCATCGTGGATTGAGGAGGGAGCACAGCTCACCTTTGGTGAGGCAACCTTCGACCAGATCGTCCTCGACGCGCACAAACTCCATGTCGCAGTCAAGGTGACGGAGGAACTTCTCTACGATAACGCCTTCAACCTTGAGAATTACCTCATCGAACAGTTCGGCAAGGCACTGGGCAACGCAGAGGAGGACGCGTTCCTCAATGGCGACGGAACGCACAAGCCGAAGGGTCTTCTCACCTCGGCAAAGACATCCGTTACCACGGCGGCAGCCGATCTCAAGGCGGATGAACTCGTGACGCTCGTCTACAGTCTCAAGCGTCCCTACCGTAAGAATGCGGCGTTCATCGTCAATGACCAGACGCTTGCAAGCATCCGCAAACTCAAGGACGCGAACGGCGCGTATTTCTGGCAGCCGTCGTACCAGATGGGCGAACCCGACCGTCTGCTCGGCTACCCTGTGTACTCCTCGGCATATATGCCGGCTGTCGCAGCGGGCAAGACCGTCATTGCGTTCGGCGACTACTCCTACTACAACATCGGGGATCGCGGCACCCGTGCGCTGCAGGAACTCAAGGAACTGTTTGCGGGCAACGGCATGGTCGGCTACGTCATGAAGGAGCGTGTGGACGGGAAGCTCGTTCTTGAGGAAGCCGTGCAGACACTCAAGATGAAGGGCTGATGTATGTTTGCGGCAAAGAGGGGAGGTGGTTCTATGCTTGTGCCGCTTGCAGTAGTCAAGCAGTATCTGCGGATTGACGGGGATGAGGAGGACGATCTCCTCACACACTTCGCGGAAACGGCAGAACAGATTTGTACTGCATTACTGCGTGTGAAGAAGCTGTCCAAGGTTGAAGATCAGGCCATTGTGCGCGTTGCAATCCTCTACGCCGTGTCCTATCTCTATGAACACAGAGAGGAAGCGGATCACAGAGGGCTTGCCTTGACACTGCGGTCTCTTCTCTTCGGTGTGCGGAAGGAGGTCTTTTAGGTGAGGGTGTCCATGAGCGAACTGCGTCACCGAATTTCCATTCTGCGTCCTGTAACGGATACGGACGATGAGGGAAATATCCTCACGCAAACAACGCAGGAGATTGCAAAGGCATGGGCGCTCGTTCTGCCCTTTGCGGCAAAAATCTCCGACGGTTATGCGGAGAAAGTGCAGGAGGTGGATTACCGCATTGTGATCCGTTACCGTATGGATGTGCGTGTGACGGATCATATCCGTTGGGGAGACAAAACACTTACGCCAACTGCGCCCCCCTATCCGCTCGGCGGGAAGAAACGATGGCTTGTTCTGGAATGCAGGGAGTTGGTGGAAGATGGCTAGATACCGAGGTTTCGTTTCTGCTGAGAAAATATTGTCAGAGCTTGGCGCGGAGGCGACGGCTGCGGCAAAGGAAGCCCTCGCACACGGTGCGGACGATGTGGTCGCAGAGGCAAAGAACCGCTGTCCCGTCTATACGGGAACAGATAAGCGTGTCATCAAGGGCGCACTCCGTGACTCCATCCACAAGCGACTGCGCAGAAAAGACGGCTCTGTTTGGAGGATTGCGGCGGATGCAGAATCGCAGGATGGCGTATTCTACGGCGTGCTCGTTGAGTTCAGCCCGCGCATCAATCGTCCGTTTCTCTATCCCGCGCTCGATGCCAAGAAGGACGGCATTCGTTCTGCCATCGTCGATGCCGTGCGTACGACGATTCGGAGGCGAGGGAAATGAGTGTTGCCAAGATGGTGTATCAGGCACTTGTGCGCTCACGGGAGCTGACGCAGCTTCTCGCTCACGGGAAGAAGGGCATCTACCACGGGCGTAGTCCCGATGCAGGGACATATCCTATCATCGTCTATTCGGTGATCTCGGATGTTCCCGCACTCTCGGCAGACGGCGCGGAACTGGAACGGTGTGTAACGGTGCGCAGCCACATTCTGACGAAGGACGGACGGTTTCGGGAGATCCATCGAGCCGTGCAGAATGCGCTCCTGCCGCTCGGCTTTGTCCGTGCACAGACGCAGGAACTGACAGAGAAAGATATTTTCGTTGAAATCACAGATTACAGAACAGCAATGGAGGGAGAATAAAATGCCAAGTCCAACACCAACAGGAAAGCCCGCAGGGAATCTTACAAGCGGGCAGTTCATCAACATCCAGAAACTTCATATCGCCAAGATGCTCACCGATGCGGCAGGAGGGGCGGCGACCTATGAGGCTCCGATTCCGCTTGGAAAACTGCTCCGCAAGGTGGACATCAAGCCGCAGACGAATCAGGCGGAACTTTTCGCCGACGGGCAGTCCGTGGATACAGCGTCGAATACCGCATCCTACGATCTGACGTTTGACACGGCTGCTTTGCCGCTTGAGTATGTCGCGTATCTCCTTGGACACAGTATCGAGAACGGCGTAATGAAGGCGGGCAAGGACGATGTCGCTCCGTACTTCGCCGTCCTCTTCCAGTCGGATAAGCGCAACGGCAAGAAGAGATACACCAAATTCTACAAAGATGAGTTTTCCTAGGGATACGCAATCAACACTGTTTTATCGACAATCTTCAAGAGAAAAAACGACCATGTGGACGCAAAAATTCTGCATGGTCGTTGCTTTATTTTATGAGAGTATATCTCAAAATGTGCTTGCATTTTCTGCCCCGGAGAGTGATAGATAGACATAGAAAACCACACCACTACAAAGGAGGACAACATCATGGAACGCAACTACAACGTGAGCGGGGCAGACCGCAAGCAGCTGGTCAAGGCTATCGGAGATGCTTTGGGAATCAGACCAAAGTACATGGGAACACCGAGCTTTGCTTTTCGGATTGGCAGTTACGAGGTCAGTAAGCATGGCGTGCTGATTTTCGAGGAGGATGAGCAGACGGCAAACGTCCTCGCAGCCATCGAAGCAGCAGGTTTCATCGTCGAGGAGGATGCGCCCGAAGCCGCCGAAGAACCGCAAAAGAGCGAAATCTCCGAGGATATACCCCAATATGTTAATTCGGCTAACAACGAGCCGCAGGAGGACACCATCAACCTTTCCATCAGTATGCCGAGGGAAACCTTCACCGATACGGCTCTCACGAATTTGGATGCCTTGCTCGAAAGCAAGGGAAATCTCATCAAAATGGCTTTCGGTATCGATGAAGTCGGCTACACGCTAACGGCTGAGCGGATTACCTTCGCATGGTTTAGCGGAGAGATTACGACAGATACCGCACGGGCGTATGCGGATTTTGTCGGCAAGATGTGCGAAATGGCTCGGAGGCAAAAGCGTGTGCTTGCCAAGGCAAAGGAAGTGGAAAATCCCCGCTACGCCTTCCGCTGTTTTCTCCTGCGGCTCGGCATGATTGGCGATGAGTACAAGGTCAGCCGTCGTGTGCTTTTGCAGAGGCTCATGGGTAACAGCGCGTGGAAGATCGGACACGGGAAGGGAGTCACGGCAGATGACTGACGCCATTCGGGAGCAGATACTCGCCATCCGCGCCACGGGGTTGACGAATATGTTTGATGTGTATGCGGTTCAGCGGTTAGCCTTTGCTCGAGACTTCTTCGAACTGGTTTGCTACATCGAGGAGAATCGGGCAGAGTATGTGCGGTTTATCTTGACGGGTGAGTAAGAATAAGCAAAAAAAGAGACCACACGAAATATCAAGCCCGTGTGGTCGCTGTATTTTTTAAATAAACACTTCTATCGGTTTCCAGATATTACGATTCGTAACATCTTCTGACCATTCTGTATTGGATAAATAAATCTGTGTTCCCACCGCTCTGACGAAGCCCCATTTGACTTCGGGGTGCCGGGAGGCATATTCTTTCAGAGCATCGAATTTGCGAGGAGCGTACTTATCGATGTTATTTGAACTGCCGTCTGCAGTCATACCGCCCTTTGCCTCAATAATCCATACCTCGCCATTCTTTAGCTTTATGATATAGTCCGGGTAGAAATTGCTACGCCTGAACGCCATACGATATACAATACTGAAATACTCATCTCCCTTATCGCCGTTTTTATAGCACCATTCCACAGAATCATAACGCTCACACCAGTCCTCAAAGGAAATTTCTGTGAAGGTGCGGTTCGGCTGAATGAGGATATTATTACCATAATCGACAAAAGGATTTTTAACCATGACTTTTGTACTTTGTATTCGCTTGTGCTGCTTGTAATACTGCTCCCTCGGAATGTACCAGTCAGCGGAAATAATATCTGTTTCTTCAATCTCGGCAATGCGGTCTGCACTGACACCGCTGAACACCTCTATGAGACGCTCTCTGTTGTTGACAAGGAAAGCGTTATATTCACGGAGACTGAGGCCATCAATCAGTTTGTGTTCCTTTTCAAAAGCAACATCTTCCTCCGAGAACATCGACATCTGCATATCAAGAGGCCCGAATAAAACGCGCAGGGCGTTGTTGGAGATATTCTCATCAATGCCGATAGATCTTGCAATTCGGCGCTTAGCGTCACGAATGATAAAACCGTCATAATGGTTACTGATCTGATGCTCACCGCCGAAAATGCGGTTCAGCGAACGAATATCATGTGTAGTTCTCGCCACTCCCTCAATGGCTTCTGTTTTTAACTTCGTGCCGAATACATATCCTTTACTGACCTCCATTTCGTGCTTGTCCAGCTTACCGTTATGATCAAGGTCACATTCTGTCAACATCTGCTCCCGAACAACCTTAACTACTGCCTCTGGGTTGACAGCGTATCGGTCGCTGCCATTCAAGGATTCTTTCTGAAGCACGATATTCGGAGCCTCAAATTTACGCTTATACAGATAGGTGTAGAATGAATCGCCGATACTGTTTGTTAAGCCCTCAGCATACTCGCTGTCAAGCGTATAAACATAGCAATTGTCAATCAGCGGACAGTCATAATGCTTACGCTCCGGCATACGGCGCACACGCCCCACAGTCTGTATATTAAACCGCTCCGTGCCGCCTTCACGCAGTTTTACAAGGATTTTAGCACGAGGGCAGTCCCAGCCTGTAGCAATAGCCTGTTTAAACAGCAGAAACGCATATTGACCGTCCAGCTTTTTTATTTCATCGGGATTGTCGGGATGATCTCCCGAAAACCACGAAGCCACAAGCCCGGATGTGGAGGAATATCCCAAGTCATCGAGCGCCTGTTTTACACGTTCTATCCATTCATCGTAGCCGTTCGGGAACTGTATCAGGACGAGCGGTCTGATTTTAAGCCCACGGTGGTCATACTCCGCTTGTATTTCTTTCCGCTTTTTATCTGCAAGATCGAGCAGGAGCAGGTCATCGTCAAGACTGTTGTTCTCCTCAATAGCAGCGGAAACACCTTCATTTATAGACATTCCGGCTGCAATCAACCCTGCGCCAATAACTTCATCGTCCGGGATGATTTCTGTATGATCTCCCTTACTGACAGGAGTAGCGGAAATGCGGAGCACATGAACAGGCTGGATATTGCCGATATATTCGTTTGCCGTGTTTTGATATTTATGCTCCTCATCGATCAGCATGAAAATATCGATACCGTTCGTATGACAGAACAAAACCTTGCCCATCAAATCTCGATGTTCGCCCTCTCGCAGAACGATATTAGAGGAACGGTTAATTTTGTCCCAGTTGATAAAGAACACCTTTCCGCGAGGGTCGCTTTCGTTGATAAAGGAATACACATCGCCGTCCGGGATGCCGGAGGTTACTTCTCGGAAACTGTCCTGCGACTGTTTTTCAAGACCACCCGCTCCGGGGCAAAGCCACAAAAAGACCGTGTTCGGATTCTCGTCAAGATAATCATCTATGAATTTAGACACCAGAACGGTCTTTCCAGCGCCTGTAGGAGCTGAGAGAACGAGTTCTTCATGGTCTGCGCACTTCGTCAGCAGGCTCTCCTCGTGCTTTGTCTGAAAATCAAATAGATTTGCCGTAAACATTATTCCGCCGCCTCCCTTAATTCCTGACCGAAGAATTCTCTCGGTATGTATTTGAAGCCGGGTGCATTCAGTTTCTCCATTTCCGCAGAATTGAAAATAATATTCTGGTTTACCCAGATGTTCTCTATCTGCGGGTAGATCGAATCATCCATAACATATTTCCGGAAATCCGACTTGTTGAGAATCAGCACATTGTGGACATTATCAATTTCAATGCCGTGCTGCAGCTCTATCATCTCCCGAATGTGGAGACAGAGCGCATTACTAAGCAAATAGTCCTCCGGCTTGCGTGGCGTCCAGTCGCATTTGAAGTATTTCAGATTGGCGGGCAGACCATCGGAATACTGTGTCCCATCCAGACGCACACCTGTGATAACAGTGCTGACGCGAGGATATGTAACACTATGGCAGATACCGAGAGATTGATATTCAGCGGATTCTACTTCTGTCTGATATTCAACGGTTGACTTAAATGCTGCCCACTTTGCTTTCCACTCAGACTCTTTCTTAGTACCTTTACGCGGAGGAGCCTCAATATAGCCTTTCTCAACAAAGTAGGCTATTTGCTTCTTTTCAGAGACTTCATTGTTCGAACAAATAATGAAGTGCCTGTTGCCATTGTCTTCTTGATTCAACTCCAAAACTGCATGAGCCGTTGTACCTGATCCTGCAAAAAAATCCAAAACATAACCGCCGCTTTGGGCTATACGAAGACACCTTTTGATCAAGTCTGTTGGTTTAGGATTATCAAATGCATTGGGATTTCCCATAACAGCTTCAAGTTCGCCACTCCCAGCTGTGTTTTGCGCCAAGTCGTTCCAAAGGGTATCAATTCGTTTCCCTTCGTTTTCGCGTTCGTTCCAATAGTCCTTTACCCTAAGAGAATTGCCTGTAAGTACCAATCTTCCATCATTCTCTAATGCTTTTATTTTCTCTTTTTTCATTCTCCATCCTTTAGGAGGACAAGGCCATACCTTTCCATTGTTATCCACATAATCGTAAGTGGTCTCCGGACCGGGGTCTCTTGGCTTTTGAAGACTGACCGTTTGATATTTTCCTCTGCCATCTCCATCGTCAAATTTAAATAATTTCATGGATGCGTCCGAGAGAGGCTTGTATGCATCATTCAACACATATTTAGAGGATTTTGCATAAAGAAGGATGTACTCAGTATTGACCGTGAATTTGCCCTTTTCTGTCTTTGCGCTTGAATTTCTCTGCCACACAAATAGATTTATGAAGCAGCTTTCATCGAATATTTCATCAAGCACCATTTTTAGAGCAGACAACTCATTATCATCTATAGATACGAAAAGGAGTCCTTTCTCGGATAACAGTTCACGAGCAATTTTTAACCTCGTTGTCATAAAGGAAATCCATTTGCTGTGGCGAAAAGTATCGTTGTGGTCGATGAAGTCATCGTCATAGACAAAATCGTCCTTCCCGCGGTTGTATGGAGGATCGATATATATGACATCAATTAAGCCCTTGTGTGTCTTTTGGAGCAGATACAGACTCTGCAGATTATCCCCTTCAAGGATAAAGTTATAGCCACCATCTGCGGATGCGGTGATCTTCTTATCAACATCTTCCGTGAAAATGGGAATATTTTCTTCGAGCATCTCATCCACCTGCTCTGTGTGTTCCTCCCACACAAGCCCATACTTCTTGTCACGCAGATGATTTTCAATTTCCGTAAATGCGCGAATTGATTCATCGTCCGTATGAACTTTGCGGAGTTCTCCCAGAAAATCCAGCATCCGCAGGCGCTTTATTTTTGATAGGTTAGGCATTATTGCTACCTCCTGATTTTTTCTTTTTCCCCGCCTTTGCCATCCGCTTACGTTTTCTAAATTCGCGCTGATTTTTGGCATTTCGCGCCTTTTGACATTCTTCCTTGTCGCAGTATTCCTGCCGATTATTTCTGCGAATGAAGAAATCCCCACAGTGGCGGCAAGTCATCATAACGCCCGTCAATCCTTCGTGAGAACCGCCGTGGTGTTCCTCTAGGGGATCTTCTGACATCATGTGGGCAAGAGTGAGCCAAGCAATCTCAAAGACCGAATCCACATCCACGGCAAAGGTCATACGTCCTGTTTTCGGACTCAGCTTGAGCCGCAGACGGAAATCCGGGACACTTTCCATGAGCAAATCCCGCAGCCGCTCGTAGTCATCGAAAGGCTCTGCGGCGTAATCTCCCTCTTTGGGCTGCTTGGCAGGGTGCGCCTCCATATACGCGCACTCGATTTGTATTTCCTTGAGCAAGTCCCCATTGGCGGCACTCACATCTATATTTTTGGGTGTGCTCATACTGTGTTTGTACCGCTCCAAGTACGGCAGCCCCGGGAAGCGTTTCTCTTCATCGTACATATCGTAGGTTTCATCGGAATCTCCCTCGCAAATCCGCATGAGAGCCGTGTAGAAACGGGCAGTATCATAGAGCTTCCTGAGTTCTTCCATAAAGGTATGGAGGGAGAAGGTGGCATCACGGACAGCAAGCTCCGCTGTCATATCGCCAAGGTCGAATTGCTCATCCGTCAATTCGCCGTAGACTTCATCTATATGATAAGGGTGCATCACATCCTTGCACCAGTCCAAAATCAAATCCGTGAATGGCTTCTCTTTTGGGAGGTCATTTATTTTTTTTGCCAGATTGCACAAGGTAGAAAGTATGTATCCTCCCGAAATGTAATCCTTCTGCGTTACATCCGGGGGATGATGAGCGTCGCATACGGGTATGGCAGCCCAAGTGCCGTCCTTCAAATAATCAATCTCATAATCGGCAAAGCGGAAGCTGTGGTAGACAAGCTGTCCCACGCCGCCGACCTCCCCAAAACCGAGCATATCCGTCTGTTTGTTGACCCTCATGCCGGCGTTGTTTCGTCTATATCCCATCATTATCACACCAATCGTTTGATAGTAAGCGTTAGAGTAAGTATAAGCGTGAGTGTGAATATGTTGATTACGGTTATAGTTTATAGTAGAATAGAGACAAATACAAGGGGATGTGAAAAAATTTTTTCCAAGGAAATAAAACACGTTCCCAATCGTCAGCGGATGTCAGCCGGAAACGGCGGTTTCCCGCATCAAGGGAGGAGTCTTTCTGTTTTGAGAGGAGATGCACCGTGAAGGACAGAAAACGCCAACGGGAGAATCGGCGAAGGAAGCATCGAGAGGAGGGGCTTGAGAAGAAAAACATCTTCGGCGTCAAGGACATGACCGCCTACAACGCCGTTCAACGAATACGGATTGGGCGACAAGCAACGCTCAAGCTGGCATAACAGAATAGGACGCACACGCGCCGCTCGAATGTTCGAGTGGTTTTTGTTTGCCCTTTTTTAAGGGGAGGTAGGTGTATATGGAGAAAACGACCATGAGCGTGCGGGAATTGGCGGAGCGGATGGGCATCAGTCTGCCGATGGCATACGACCTGACTCGCCGCGCAGACTTTCCGAGCATCCGGGTGGGAGCGAGAATCCTCATTCCCGTCGAGGCGTTCCACACATGGCTTGCCAAGGAAGCAAACTCAAAAGCGTAATGTATGACTGATTTTGCAAAGGAGGTGATATTTTGCAGGAGCTGAAAGCACAGAAGATATGGGTGTGTTGGCGATACACCATGGTCAAAGGGAACAGGACTAAAAAGCCGTTCTCGGCTTATGGAACGGCAACGGGAACGGATGCACCGCATCGACATTCTTGGGTGACGTATGATGAGGCTCTGGCGGCCTCCAAGGAGAAGCACTTTGACGGCATAGGATTCATTATTCCCGAAGGATATGTATTCCTCGACATTGACCACAGAGGTTTGGATGATCCTCTGGTACAGACCATGCTCCGAAGGTTCGATACCTACGCCGAGCATTCTGTCAGTGGTGGGGGCATCCACTTTTATGGAAAATGCGACCGGGAAAAGATTCCCTTCTATATTGACGGCAAAGGTCAGCGAAAACTCGACAAGACATACTACACCAAACACCCCAAAACCAAAATCGAACTGTATGTCGGCGGCATGACCAATCGCTTCGCTGTGTTTACGGGAAATGTCATCATCGACAAGCCGCTCAAAGACTGTACGGCAGCCGTTCTTACCACATTGGACAAGGATATGCGCCGTGCTAAGAAGCAGAAGTACAGTGCCAAGCGTGACGGGGACAAGAACATCTACAATACCATCTCCAAGCTGCGGGAGCAGAAGAATGGGAATAAATTCGCTGCGCTCTTTGACCGTGGGGACATCACGGGCTACGGCTCCCCATCGGAGGCAGATGCCGCCCTCTGTGCCTTGATTGCCTTTCGTACCGGGGCGGATACCGAGATGATCGATGCCATTTTCCGTCAATCTGCGCTCTACCGTGAGAAGTGGGAACGGGAGGATTACCGGGAGGCGACCATCGCGGTTGGGATTGATGCCTGTCAAGGCGTGTTCCATCGCTCCAAGATGGAGCATCCCTATTTTATCCGCTTTCATGAGAAGACGGGCGCACCGTATGTGGAACCTTCCATGCTTGCCAAGTATGTGCGGGAACATTTGGATTACATCTTCGTTCGGAACAGCGGGAAGCAGGGACTGTTCAAATATGTATACGAGCGGGGCGCTTACCGCATCTATGCCGACGACATGATGAAGGGCGTCATCAAGAAATTCATCGCCGATTATGACGAGGAACTGGTGCGCATCAAGCCGATCAACGAGGCATTTCAGCTTCTAGCGACCGACCTCGACTATGTGCCGCAGGAAAAACTCGATGCCGACGAGCATCTCATCAACTTTCAGAACGGCCTGCTCTATGTGTCCGCTGCGGAAGCCGTACTCCATCCGCACTCTCCCAAGGCGATGTCTACCATTCAGATTCCCTGCAGCTGGACGGGGAAGGAAACGCCGACGCCTGTATTTGACCGCTATATGCATATACTGACGGGCGGTGATGCAGCCATTCGGCAGCTCCTCCTTGAATTCATGGGTGCGTGTATCTCCAATGTGAAGGGCTGGCGCATGAAAAAAGCACTTTTCCTCGTGGGGGAGGGAGATACGGGAAAGTCACAGCTGAAAAGCCTCGTGGAGCGTCTGTTGGGCACAGGAAACTACATCGGCATAGACCTCGCGGAGATTGAGGCGCGGTTCGGAACAGGAGCACTCTACGGCACACGTCTTGCGGGAAGTTCCGATATGAGCTTCCTTACTGTTGCAGAATTGAAGACATTCAAGAAAATCACGGGCGGGGACAGTCTTTTTGCCGAATTCAAGGGACAGCAGGGATTTGAGTTCACTTACGGCGGTCTCCTCTGGTTCTGTATGAACCGTTTGCCGAAGTTCGGCGGGGATGATGGGAAGTGGGTGTATAACCGCATCATGGCAGTGAACTGCCCCAATGCAATTCCAAAGGATGCGCAGGACAAGCTGCTTCTCGACAAGATGTATGCCGAGCGGGAGGGTATCGTCTACAAGGCTGTGCTTGCCTTGCAGCCGGTCATCGCCAACGGCTATCGGTTCTCCGAGCCGGAATCTATTCATGTGATTCGTGAGACCTACCGCAGAGAGAACAATACCGTTATTTGCTTCTTCGAGGAATGCATGGAGGAACGAGAGGAGTCGAAATACACCGATGGCGCTACTACGGGGAGAATCTACAATGTGTACAAGGCTTGGTGTCAGGACAATAACCATGGCTTCTCCAAGACGGCGAAGGAGTTCCGTGGCGAACTTGCGGCTCACGTGGGCAGCACCTTCAAGGACATCTCGCTCCACACGCGCACAGGCACATATTACAGGAAGTTCACGCTCACGCAGGAAGTGATGATGCACTATCGAAAAACCTTTGATTTCTATGCGGCAAGCGACTTTTCGGAGGACTTTCTCGCCTGAACGTGACAGTTCTATGACTGCCCGTGAATGCAGGAATTGCGCTGTTTTTGCCTATGCTCCGTGATTCCTCTGTGACGGTCTGAAACCGTAGGAATCACACGAGGAAGCCAATCATCCCAAGGGATTGGGTCAACCTGTGAACGGTGTGACAGTTTTTCAAACTTCTTGGGGGGATTTGAAAAAGTTAGGAAGATATAGATATGAAGTATAAAGATATAAAAGATATGAAAAGAACGGGGGAGGTTCTGTCACGGATGTCATGAAAATCTGTAAAGCCCTGCGGGATAAGGCGTTGCGCGTGTTTTTCATTGTCACATGGTAGGCACGGAAAGAATCACGCCGTCACAACAAGTCGCCTACTGTTGCTACGCAAGAGAACTCCGGCATTTTCGATATGTGAAAATACGCATGGATTTTTAAGGGAGGGTACTATATGTCAAAACGAGATCGTATGCTTCGGGACTTGTGCAAGTCCTTGGGCAAGAATTACATTATCGCCACCATTGACCTTGAGCGGGTCATTTACCGCGATTTCGGCAACGGATTCAATGTAGAAATCAGCGGCGTGCATACGAGCAAGGAAAACAAGAGGGCAACGCTCTATCTGTGGCACGGAAACAGTGCGCCGGCCTGCCTCATTGTGAAGACCATTTCCGATGTTCCTCGCGGAAGCATCGGCGATGTAGCAGAGGAACTTTGCCGCTATTCCGAGGAGCTGCTTCGCTCTGGGAAGGGGGACAGAGACACGCTCTTTCAAATGCTTCATCCGGAAATGTGTGGCAGGAACGTCATAGCAAGATCATAAGTCGAATGTCAACGCGACAGATGAGAACCGTCTGCCGCTGTATTGCTGCCTTGCTTGCAGCAGGAAGGAGGAACTGTATGTTCCATCACGCTCAAAACTATCCCCTTATCCCTACCGTCAAGAACGGCACTCGCCTTCATCCGCAGCACAATCTTTGCTCGGAGGAGCACACACGCAGCATCTACGATCTCTATATGACGCGTGAATTGGTGCGCAACGAGTATAACGAGGTGCGCGGCTTCTATCGTCTCCATGCCAAGAATACCCACACACTGGATATGGCATTGGTTTATGACATTGAATGCCCCAAGTGCGGCAATCTCTTGAAGCAGGTGGGACATTGTCTGAACGATCATGAACTGGGGCTGTATGCCTGCCGGGTATGCGATAAGAAAAAGGGAGGATTTTGATTATGTCTGCAAATTTCAATATCATCGGTACATCCGACTACCGTAAAAATTTCTGGAACGCCATGCGCCAAGAGCCATACAACTGCATGGTTCTCGACCATGCGGAGGGGAAAACTGTATCGGCGTATACGCTTCCCGCCGAAGACGCTTCCTCTATGGACGATTTCATCAAGCAGGAGAGCATTTCGCGGAATCTCTGCACCACGGTGAAGTTCTACGGTGGGGCAAGCCGCATCTTTGCCCATGACTGCGCCGATTTTGCCGACTGGGTACCGGAAGGAAGTGTCATCCCGCTCTATGACGGCTTGAACGACTTTACAAGATACCCGGTGGATTCCCATAAACTTGCCGTGTTCGTCAAATTGACCGAGGAATTCGTGCATGATGCCGCCTTCGATATGGAAGAGCATCTTACCCGTCGCTTTGCCAAGAACTTCGCCAAAGCCGAGGACGATGCTTTTCTGAACGGTGACGGGGCAAACAAGCCCACAGGACTTCTCCATGCCGAAAAAGGAGCGGAAGTTGGTGCAACTGCCAAGAAGCTGTCCTTCGATGACCTTATCAAGCTGTATGCATCGGTGAAACCGGAGTACCGCAGCAAAGGCACATGGCTGATGAATGATGATACGGCTCTTTTCCTTCGCACGATGAAGGATGATAGCGGAGCCTATCTCTGGAACAGCGATAAGGACACCATTCTTGGCAAGCCTGTGGTCATTGGCGAGGGGATGCCAAACGCCGAGAGTGGAAAATGTCCCGTTCTTTTCGGAGATTTCAGCTACTACTGGATGATTCACCGCTCTCCCGTTCGTGTGCGCTCCCTCAAGGAGAAATTTGCGCTTCACGGACAAGTCGGTTATCTCGCCATGGAATTCGTGGACGGCAGACTCATGCGCAGGGAGGCTGTCAAGGCACTCAAGATAACTGCATAAAGGTGTTATGGGTACGGCGGAGCGGTTTGCTCCGCTGTATCTGTTTTCGGCAGGGAGGAAGGATAGGGCTTTGATTTTTATGGGATAGCATTGTGCCGTATTGCGTTCCAACAGCCGCTATTTATCTCTATGACGGGTTAATCCCCCGTTTGAATTGTCGTTTTTGTGCGCGTGACCCAGCGCCGGTCACCACGGCAAAAGGTTGTAGAGATTTGACCGCCCCCTGGGGGCGTTGTCAGAGGGCGTAGCGAAACGTGACACCCTTGATGCCGTCACAATAAGGAAGGGAGGGGCATTCATGCCAAGTTCGCAGTCAAAAGAGCGCAATCCGAAGGACACTGTCTATATTGTAGAAGACATTATCAGCGACACGGCCAAGGAAACCGTAATGGACAAGGTGCAAAAACTCATCCTGCGGGATGCGGAGGATTTAGCGAAAGATTCGGCGATTTCGCCGTAAGCCGCTTGACTTCTTCACAGCAGTACGGGAATATGAAGTACCACTTGAAGATTGTCGGAAAGGAGGACATCATGGGCAGACAATCACAAACTGCCGTGGAGAACGGTGAAAAAATCACAGCCTTGTACTGCCGTCTCTCGCGGGACGATGAGATGCAGGGCGATTCCAACAGCATCCGCAATCAGAAAGCCATCCTCGAAAAATATGCCGTTGACAATGGGTTTCGGAATCGCGAGTTCTTCGTGGATGATGGGTACAGCGGGACGAATTTCGACCGCCCCGACTGGCAGCGGCTCATGGCAAAGGCAGAGCGCGGGCAAGTAGGGACGGTCATCGTGAAGGACATGAGCCGTTTGGGGCGCAACTATCTTCGGGTGGGCTATTACACGGAAATGTTTTTCCCGGATGCGGGCATACGCTTCATTGCCGTCAACAACGGCGTGGACAGTGCCAATCAGCAGGACAGCGATTTCACGCCCTTCATCAATATCATCAACGAATGGTATGCCAAGGACACCAGCAAGAAAATCAAGGCTGTTTTCAAGGCGAAGGGGGAATCCGGGCGGCACATGGCAAACCGTGCGCCTTATGGCTACATGAAAGACCCGCAGAACAAGGAGCGTTGGATTCTTGATGAAATTGCCGCTCCCTTGGTGAAAGCTATGTTCTGCAAGTGTATGCAGGGACTGGGTCCCGGATGGATTGCCCGGGAACTCAAAGAGCAGAAGGTTTTAAATCCGATTCTTCATGCCAAGGTCAGGGACGGAAAAATTTCAAGGCAGGAAGCGGAAGCCATGCCGAACGCTTTTGTGTGGAGTTCGACTTATGTGGCCGATATTTTAAGACGCCCGGATTATTTGGGGCATACGGTCAATTTCAAGACCTACAAAAAATCCTATCGCACAAGAGGCGTATATCTGAACGATCCTTCGGAGTGGATGATTTTTGAGAACACGCAGGAGCCGATTATCGACCGGGAAACCTTCGATATTGTGCAGCGCATTCGTGAGGGACGGCGGAAAAAGACATTCCTCGGTATACCCGATATGCTTTCGGGGATTCTCTATTGTGCGGACTGCAAGGAAAAGATGGGAGCGGTTCGGCAGGGCAATCGTCGAAGGGAACTCGACCATTATGTGTGCGACAATTATCGCAGGAAGAAAGCGCAAAATCTCTGCGACGGCAGAAGCCATACGATCCGCATCAATAAAATCGAGGGGATTCTCCTTCATGCCATTCGGCGCGTTACAGACTTTGCCCGTGCGCATGAGGACGAGTTCATCGCCTTGATTGCCAAGAAATCCAGAAAAGCGGCGGACAAGGCTCTGCGTGATGCCAAACGGGAAATGGAACAGGCAGGCAAGCGTATGCGGAAACTGGATCTGCTGATTCAGCGGCTTTACGAGGACAATGTGGACGGCAAGGTTTCCGATGAGCGTTTCACCAAACTGACCGCCACTTATGAAAATGAGCAGAGCGTCTTGACTGTGCGGATGAAGGATTTGCAAGCTGTGGTCGCCAAGGAATCGGAAACAGTAGCCAATGTGAATGGCTTCCTTTCCATCGTCAGGAAGTATACGGACATCCCGGAGCTTACCTCAGAAATCGTCCGCGAGTTCATCGAGAAGGTGTACATCTTCCATCCGGAAGTGGCGGACGGCAAACGCACACAGAAAATCGTCATCGTGTGGAACTGTATCGGAGAGTTCAACGCTCGGACTTTGGATGAAAACGAACAGGCATAGCCGGTTTTACGGACTGGCTGTGCCATATTTTTTTGCGAAAGCGGTATCCATAAGGGAAGTTATCTAAAGTCCAATTCACGGAACCCTCCGAGAGCGGCAACTCGAAGCAGGAGAGCATTCAGTTCGATACGCCGACGCTCACGGCAAAGGCGATCTACCGCCTCTCGGACGGGCTGTCCTACGCCAAGGCGGACGAGGAGGCAGCGGGCTTTGCCGCAGAGACAGGCTCGAAGTGGTACGAGCAGGTCTGAGGGAGGACATGATGGATACGCCGAAACTGCATATTGCGGGCAGGGAGATCACGCCAAACCCTCCAAAGATGAAGGTCTGGCGCACGTTCCTTGCCTTTTTTGATGCCGACAAACAGGACATGAATCTTGAGGACTTCTTGGATGCGCACATCCGACTGATTGTCCTTGGATTCGGCAGGGATGAAGTGACACGAGAATCCGTGGAGGAGAATGTAGATGTTGCGGACATTGTGCCGCTCACACGAGCACTCTTTCGATGGATTCAGTCACTGACCTTCTCCAAATTGGTGAACCTCCCAAACGGGGAGACGGGGAAAGAGGCGTAGTTCTTTCTCCGTACCAGAATTTACTGCGCTATTACGAGCGACTGCAGTCCGCCTATGGGTGGACGATGTACGAGGTTGATTCGCATGAGATTGTGTTCCTGCTCGATCAGCTTGTGATAACGGCGATCTGCGAAGAAAGATTGTCCGAGCGATTTATTGACGACGTGATGTAGGGAGGGGATAGGGTGGCAAAGCGCGGACAAAAGATTGATGAACTCTATCTCGACATCGGTCTCAACATTGCACAGCTGCAGCTGGATTTTGACACGGCAGGAAAGACCGTCTCGGATTCCATCGCAAGGCTGAACAGCAAGGCAAACAACATTCACCTGAAACTCGATGCCGACCTTGCCAAACTTGACGGCGTGGGTACGGAACTCGACAAGATCAAGGTGCGCCATCAGGCGATCAACCGAGAACTGGATATTCAGCGGCAGAAAGAACAGATTCTTGCCGCCGTCCTCAAATCCGCAAAAAAGAATGATGGCGCGGACAGTGCGTCCTATCGCCGTGCCGAGAGCAATCTCCTGCGTCAGCAACGAACCGTCGCACAGACCGAAGCCGAGGTGCGGAAACTGAATAACCGCCTAAAAGAAAGTGCGGTTCTCTCCGGTACACTTGGCGGGCGCATCTCCGCAGGGATGACGGCGGCACAGGCGGGGGTCAAGAATCTCACGAGCGGATTCAATGTCCTCTCGGCAAAAATGGCCGCAGTTATGGCTGTTGCTGCAACAGGCGCGGGGCTGTTCAATATCACGAAAGATGCGATGCTTGCGGGCGAGAACGTCTACAAACTCACACAGCGGCTTCACGTCTCTGCGGGGGAGGCGGCGACACTCAATCGGGTGTTTCAGCTTGCGGATACGGATATCAAGAGCATTATTCCGCTGATTGCCCGTCTGGACAAACAGGTATCCGCTGCAGGAGAGAGCGGAAATGACACATCTCGCGCACTCTCGCGCTTTGGCATTGCGCTCAAAGATCAGCAGGGAAATCTCCTGCCTCTGAATGAGCAGCTGGCGCAGCTTGCCAAAGGCTACAAGACCGCAAGCGAAGCTGGCATGGAGGAAGCGTATACCGCAGAAGTCCTTGGTGCGCGTGGTGCGGCACTCATTCCCATTCTCGAACAGTATGACGATCTCATGACCATTTCGGCGCGTGTCAAGACCACGGGACTGCTCGACCCGGCACAGGCGCACGAGACATACCTCAAATGGCGCGAAATGGAGATGGAGGCGGGACAGCTGAAACTTGCCCTCGGCGCGGCACTCCTTCCTGCCGCCGAAGAACTCATGCCGGAGATCAATGACGGCTTCGAGTCTCTTGTTGAAACGATTCGCGACAACAAGGACGAGATCAAAGATGCCGTGCTCGGATGGGGTGAAGCACTCAAGACCGTTGCAGAACTTGCGGGCTTTGTTGGGGAACAGATTCATACGGTCAATGAACACGCAGAAGCGAATTCGTGGCTCATGAAGAATCATCCTGTGGCATCTCCGCTGATTGCTGTTCCGTTCCTCGGCGGTACGGTTCTCGACGCTCTCTATGGGGACGAATACAAGCAATATCTGGAACAGCAGAAGATTGCCAAAGAGAAAGCGGCGGCAGAGGAGAAGGCGCGTGCCGAGGCGGAGAAGAATGCCAAGGCGCAGGAGCAGAATGCCAAAGCTGCGAAAATCCGTGCGGCGGCAGAGAAAGATGCTGCAAAGACGGTCAGCGAGTCTGCAAAGGCGACCGCACAACTGACGGACAATTTATATACACTGACACACACGGGCATCCAGAACAGTATTCATGCACTGGATCGTGAATCCTTTGAGTTCTTTCAGAAGGGCGCAAATCCGCATCTGATCGACGAATACCGCTTGGCAAAGGAAGCGAAGATTTATTCCGACTTTCAGCGGGATGTTGTGGACAAGGCGAATGCGCTCTATAAGACGGATCTCCAAAACAAGCTGGATTCCATCGCCCGCGAAGCCGATGCCTTCCGGCAGAAGGGCTTGGACGAACTCCAAACACAGGCGTGGCTCAATGAGAGCAAAGCGCGAGTGATGGAGCAATGGGAACGGGATGTTGCATCCAATATTGACTCCATCTGGAAAACCGAGCTTGAAAACCGTCTTGCGGAGATCGAGCGCGAGAAAGAAGCGTGGGTGCAGAAAGGTCTGGACGAGGTCGAAGCGACACGTTGGGCGGAGAAGCAGAAAGTCGATGCCAAACGCAACGCCGCTCTGGAAGTCCTCCGCTCCCAGAAAGAGGAACTGCAGGTGTTCAAGAAGTCCGGGCAGGTCGGGCTGATGGAATACCTTCGCAAGAAGAACAAGTTCACGGCAGAGGATCTGGGGCTGACACCGGAACTCTTGCAGCAGTTTCAGTCCGGGCGTAAATGGGCGATGGAGAATCTCCTGCCGAATTTTGCTCCCGAGAAGCGTGAGGACAGTTCCCGCATCCGTGTGAATGGGCAGGAGTTCTCATACGCACAGATGATGGCAGGATTGGGGAAACAGGTGCAAAGCATCCAAACTGCGGGGCAGAGTGCTTCACAGCAGCATATTCAGTCCGTACCCTCCATGACGGACAATCGCCAGATTCATGTGCAGGTGCATATTGAGAATGCCGTCACGGAGGATAATGAGGGAATGCGTATGCTTGCCGATCATGTCGCCGACCGCATCCGCCCTGCCGTCGAGAACGCACTTGGAGGTGATTCCAATTCATATTCACATTGGTAAGGTACGAACATTATCCGTTGAAAACTGGCAGACCATTCCCGACGACCGTCAGCAGCTTTTGGAGATTGTTGGCGGCGCAGTGGTTCAGGATTTCGGTCATGTGACAGAGGGCGATCGTATTTCCTGCGCCGTTGTTGTGACGGCGCGTGATTGGGAGAAAATCAAAGGCTATTGGGACAGCCGTGCGATGGTGTCCGTGACCGATGAGGGCGGGAACATTCTGCCCTCTATGCGTGTCGTGGTGAAATCCTACGAGTATATGGCGCATTTCCCGAAGGTATATAAACTGTCTCTGGAATTTTGGAGGGTGTGACAATGGCAGAACTGCTGCATATCTATATGAACAATCCGACGGAGGGCGGCAAGGACGGGACGGAGGTCAGCTCCGGCACGGAACTTGCACCGATCTCCGTCCTGCTCGATGCGGGCAAGGGTGAGCAGAAAGCCGTCAAGTGCGCCGTGCGGTGCGAGAGCGGCTTCCATATCGATGGAGCCTTGACGGTCAAATTCGTTGGCGATCATGCGGATAAGTGGAAAGCGGCAATCAATAACGGATACACGACCGAGAGCGCATTGGAGTCTGCCGAATGGAAGGATGTTATTTCGCTGCAGAACGTACGGGACACGAATACCGTATTCTGGGTCAAGGCACTCAGCACTGCAGATGAGCCGCCGCAGCAGGATACGAGTGTGGATATTCAGGCAGAAGGGCTGCTTGTGTCGAATTGAGGAGGTTCGTATGGCGTTCAAATACATCAATCCGGGCTATGCGGAGCTGCTCTCAGTTCGTGGCGGCACAACGGTGACGGGGGAGCAGTACAGTAAAACGGGAGTGTCATTCTGGCAGCCGACCAGTGACAAAGGGCTGACGATTTCAGAATTTCCTGCAGAGCTTTACGGGAAACTGGATCTGTACTTCAAAGCACCGGAGAATGCAGACCGTGCCAAACTTACCCTTGCAATTGGAGGCTACATCATCGTTAGTGCGGAAACGTCCTGGAGCAGGTGGCGCATGAAGGGAGACAACAATAACGATACCATTGCCACTTCCGACAGCATTCGCGTAAATGCAGTCAATACCTTGTGGTTCCGCGTCAAACCGGGGCAGAACAATGACGGTATCTTTCGGGCAATCCTGAACGAACGTGAGGTTTGCAACAAGCAGGACTGTTCTTTTTGGTATGCCTACAGTTCCAGTGAAAAGACCATTACGGTTTACAGTAGAACCGAGGATATCCTCATCTCGAATCTTATCCTCTCAGATGAGGAAATCAGCCCACGGGAACAGGTTATCATGCTGCCCGTCCAAGCGACACAGACGGATATGACCGATTGCGGGGATGGAAGCTATGAGGCGACGGCTGCGAATCAGGAGATTCTGCAATCTGTGGATACCGCGTCACTTATCACGCAGTACGGAGCGGACTCGCGTGTGACGGGGATTTCTCTTCTCGGGAATCCTGCCTACCGCACGGCAGAAGGGCTGTGTGCTTTGACGGCGATTGAAAAGAGCGGCGGGAATATCACGGAATACGGAAGGCACATTGTAGAGCAGAATCCGACTTCCGTTGTCATGGACGCACGATCCGCCTCTATGACGATTGCAGAACTCACGGGACAGCAGTTCGGATGGAGAGCGGGGACATGAGCATCAAGCTGAAACCTGCTGTCTGCATTTCGTGGCTGCCGATGGGGCGTATTCACCTAAAACCGATTATATACGCCACGGTGATTCCCGTGTTTCGTCAATCCGTGCAGGTCAGCGGAGATACGTCGCGCAGCCTCAACACATCCATCGCCATGCGTGCAGATACCCTGCGCGATATTCGGATCATCAAGAAAATTACGGTAACGAGCGACACACAGCGGCGCATTGGTCGCTGTGGTACGGTTCTCGTAGATACGAAGCGAATTCTCGTCAAGCAGTCGCGGATTCTTGCAGATACGAGGATAGAGATTCCTCATACACTGACCTATGCAGAGTTTAGAGAGCGCGGCATTCGCTCGTTCTCCGTGATGCTCGGCGAACTCAGTCTCTCGGATAACATTCAACTCGAAACGGTGAATCCTCTCTCCATTGGCGTGTGTGTTGAGGGGCGGGTGATGGATTATGCCTTCCGCTTTCTCGTCGAGGAAACGAGTCAGCGCGGCATCGTGCAGTCCGTCAAGGGGACGTACAGTAAGGACACGCTCCTCTACACACCCCTCCATATCTATGTGGAGCGGGCAAAGGTGTCGCGCTATGCGGCGGAAATTGCATCGGCACTCGGGCTTCGGCTTCATCGTCTGACCGATGATTTCACACCGTCGCAGAACTTCGAGGGGAGTGGAATGACGTATCATGACTTTATCGCGGCTCTTTTCGGATGGACGGCAAAACTGCCGCAGCGTCAGATCAACGTCTTTATTCGAGGAGATACGCTCCATATAATTCAGCGCGGTATGGAGGAATCCGTGGTCGATATTACGAACTGGCCGCACGCGCAGCCGACCATCGAGCGGAAACTCCTGCGCTCCGTCTGGCACAGCGCGAACAACAATCATGAAAGTGGAGCGCACAACGAGGAGGATACCGCTCCCGTTCCCTTCACGGGTACGATTTCGTTCAAAGAGATCAGCAGAACCTACGCCAACGGTTTTCTCGTGCGCGAGACGAATGAGAACGGCTACAGCACCTATGCCTACGATGGGGAATACCTCGCAGAGAAGCGGACACACAATGTGGACGGCTCGACAAGCCGTACGGATTACGCCTATGCTTCCACAGGTCGCGACGTGTATCTCTTCAAGGAATGGGAGCGTACCACTGAGGCAGTCAATGACGGAAAGAAGCATACGGAATATGACTGGGAGGATTGGAGTCGTGAGAAGGGGACAGAGCGCATCACCTACCATGCGCCGCTCGGCTACGGATGGTATGCGACCACGGTCTATGTGGATGGCGTGCTTGAGGGGAGCAGTTTATCGCAGGGAAAACCCGGCGGCAAGGCGAGTCAGTTCACCGTCGAGCAGTCGAATCTGAGCCTTGGCGCTCATTACGCCAGTGACGATACGCTGCCGTATTCCTCGCTCATCGACACCGAGTTTCCCGTTGTGGGCGCGGAGTATTTACAATTGCTGACGAGAGAGATCGAATGGCTCAACCGCAAGACGCAGGAGACAGTTACAGTGGAGATTCGCGCACGGATTCAAAACGGCATCTCGGACATTGACCACATTGTCGATTTCACTGAACGTATCCGATTTGAGGGGCATGAGTATTTCTTGCAGTCGAACACGGTGGAACTTACGCCGCGTCTTTTGCGGCAGACCATCAAGATGGTGAGGTGGTACGGATGAACGGCATTCTTGGACTTGCGGCAGCAATACGGGCAGGGATAAAGAATTCGCAAGTTGGTGAGTCACAGGCTCAGCGCGGAAGGATTCAGAATGGACGTGTTCATATCGGCGAGCGGTCGTATCCCTTCCGTGTGGTAGTGGACTGCAACACCAGTGACGGAAGTCTTGTGTGGGTACAGATTTCTAGGGGCGGTACCGCCGTCATCGTGGGAGCGTGATGTATATGCACAGGGCGAAAGTAAAAGCTGTGAGCGGGAATCGGGTGCTTGCCGATGGCACGTGGCTCATCTGCATTGGGAATCGCTCCGTTCGGGAGGGCGAATGGATCTGGACGGATGGTCGATGCGTCTACGGACATGAATCCGAGGGTGGCAGCTGCTATGTTCCGACGAATGTTCTTTCCGGCATACCGCTCCTCCAAGTGAAGTGGACGGATCACAAAGAGCAGATGCGTTATCGGTATTATGCAAAGGGGAAACTTCACGATCTGGGATTTGGCAAAGACGGTGGGTGGATGGTCAATCACGGCGACCACTTTTCCTTTATGAGGACGGAGATTCTCGATACTGAGATGGATGAACAGGGAAATGTCTACACGCTCGGGTATGCAAACGTCCTTGTGGATTCTATTACCGGAATAGAGCATCATAATGGCATCTCCCATGTCAGGCGCAACGGAAAGATCATCGCCACATACGATCTTGAGAAGGCATTTGGCACTCCCCCCGTAGACGATCCGTATGACCACTACACTTGCCAACCACTCGAAGGACGGGTGGATCAGCAAGGCAGATTTAAATTGCTCATATGGCATCAAGTATCGCGGAAGCTGTGGGATGGGACTTGGATCAGCTCCGAGCGCCATGTGGTCTTTGACGGCACGAACATCGAACCGTGGAGCGAGGAATCCAAAACATCGTGGAAAGATCCTGTTACCGGTGAAACACAACGATCTCACACAAAATGGATTGCACCGGATTACAGTGTCCGCTTTCCCATCTATGACGGGATGTATATGCTTTTGCCGAGCGATGGGAATTTTATGGGGGGCTCTGGCAAATGCAGCACGCCCATCTATAATGCGCAGGACAAACTGATCATGAAGATTGATACACATGCGGGCGGACGTGTGAATATCTGCCCTTTGGATCAAGGGAAATATCTGGTCAGCATGGTGTCCAGTTCCATCTTGGGGAATGAGACATCTGAACTGTACTTATGGGAAGAGGGAAAACTGACGCATCTGATGCGTGGCTGTCTGAACCGCCGTCTGCGCAGGATGAATCATCTGGGGAAATGGAAAAAAGAAGGAGGTATTTGATGATGGATCAGATTTTGACAATACGCCTTTATGCGGCGGGCATTGGTATCGTGGTTGGGGAGTTTCTTGGCAGCTTCGACGATCTGCTTTATGCACTCGTCGTATTCGTGGCGACGGACTATGTTACGGGAGTTCTCCGTGCGATTGTGGAGAAGAATCTATCCAGTGCTATTGGCTTCAAGGGAATCTGCAAGAAGGTCTGTATCTTCACCCTTGTCGGCGTGGCGAATGTCCTCGATGTCCACATCATCGGCAGCGGATGTGTCCTGCGCTCTGCCGTAATCTTCTTCTACATCTCGAATGAGGGGATCTCGATCATCGAGAACGCAGCACGGATGGGGCTTCCCGTTCCGCAGAAATTGCAGGATATGATGCACAGCCTTAAAGATCAATAATTCGTTTAACCTTAACGCCCGGCGGATGACCGTCGGGCTTTTTATATTGGCGTAATTGTACTTAATACAGAAATTTTTGTCCGTAGGGGTGACCAAAAGAGCCGTTTTTGTCTGCTGTTCCATGAAGGGAGATGTTGAAATGAGCAAGGAAGAAGGACTTCGGGAAATGACGTATCAGATGGTGATGCGTGCTTCATGGAAAATGCTGCAGAGCGGACTTTTGTCAGAGGAAGAATATCTCGAATTTGAAGCGAAAATGCGCGAAAAATATCGTCCTGTCATTGGGCTTCTATTTTCGGATATTGACTTGCTATCGTGCGGATAGTACGGGAATATGGGAGTGGAAAGGAGGGACTAGCATGAAGATACGACGGGTTCAACCAACCCAGACATTGCAGAAAAAGCTGCGTGTGGCTGCCTACGCTCGCGTTTCTGTAGATACGCTTCACCACTCCCTTGCGGCGCAGGTCAGCTACTACAGCAATCTCATCCAGAAGAACCCCTCGTGGGAATACGCAGGTGTCTATGCGGACGAAGGCATCACAGGCACAAGTACCGCGCATCGGACGGAGTTCAAGCGGCTGATCGCGGACTGCAACGCCGGGAAGATCGACTTGGTGCTTGTCAAAAGCATCAGCCGCTTTGCCCGTGACACCGTGGATTGCCTCAATACCGTTCGACAGCTGAAAGAGAAGGGGATCGCCGTTCGTTTCGAGCGAGAGAACATTGATTCCACATCCGAGGACGGAGAGCTGCTCTTGACGCTGCTCGCATCCTTTGCCCAAGAGGAGAGCAAAAGCATTGGTGACAACATCCGATGGGGCGTGCGGAGGCGGTTCGCACAGGGGATTCCGAACGGGCATAAAGCACCGTACGGCTATACTTGGGATGGAGAGATGTTCCGCATTATCCAAGCAGAGGGCGGGATCGTCAAGGAGATTTTCCGGAGATACCTTGCCGGGGAATCTGCCTACGCCATCGCAAAGAGTCTCGCAGGGCGCGGAATCACGGGACGGCAGGGGAGACCCATCGAGCAGACCACGGTAAAGGACATCATCTCCAACATTTCCTACACGGGCACAATGGCATTGCAGAAGAACTACATCAGCGAGGGGCATATCCGTAAACGAAATAAGGGAGAATTGCCTCTTTATCTCGTGGATGGAGTGTTCGAGCCGCTCGTGAGCAAGGATGACTTCGACAAGGCGCAGGAGATACGGAAAATGAGAGCCGCGCAGTCCGGCAATCGGAATCCTGTGCTGATGCCATTCTCCGGAATGGTGAAATGCGGATGCTGCGGAGGAAGCTTCAGCAGAAGAACCGCCGGGAAGTACAGACGATGGGGATGCAACACGAGAGAGCGGAAGGGTAGCACTGCTTGCGATAGCCGTCCGATCAAGGAAGAAGAGCTTGCGGCTGCGGTCAGAGCCGTCATGGAGAAGGACGATTTCGATGCCACAGCACTAAAGCGTAAGGTGTCCAAGATCGTCATTCACGGTGACTGTGTGGAATTTCACCTAACAAATGGTCGCATAAAAAAGACTGCCCGCATCTACACTGGGCAGCGCGGCAGCAATCCCTTCACGAACAAAGTGTACTGCGCCTCCTGCGGCAGCAAGTGTGAGCGTGACACTTGGACGAAGGGAACTAAGGTGTGGGCGTGTAGTCAGCCGCGCACAAAATGCAGTATGAGAAGATTGTCCGAATCCGAACTAAAGGAAGCGGCAGAATCCTTGCTCGGCGATGGCTACGAGGGCAAGATCGTACAGAATGTCGAGCGGATCACCATATCCGATGATGAGGTCATATTTCAACTCAAAGAAGGAGGCGCATACCGATGGCAAAGACAGTGCGGGTAATCCCTGCAAGTCCTAAAATCTTTCGCTCTGAGGTTACGGCAGAACCAAGGCGGCGCAGAACAGCAGGATATGCCAGAGTTTCGACCGACCATGAAGAACAGGCTTCCAGTTATGAAATGCAGATGGCGCATTACAAGAACTACATCGAGAGCCGTGCAGACTGGGATT
>ERZ773062.246-NODE-246-length-34422-cov-13.163151_pt1 | contig 34422 bp, 26 predicted proteins | sample MGYA00580626_ERZ773062 | MGnify/ENA primary metagenome ERZ773062 (study PRJEB29015, sample SAMEA2738003) | human oral metagenome | biome: human oral; feature: human-associated habitat; material: dental | place: China | collected 2058 ... | reverse complement strand
CTTTGAGCTAAGGCGAGGCAACGCCGTACTGGTTTAAAGTTAATCCACTATAAAACGCGACAATAAAATTATTGGGCATACACTCGATGAGTAGGAGCAGTTATTCAGGGCCGTATGGCCTCGTGCTGGGAAATGGCAACCTCACTCAAGATAAGTAATAAGTTTATTCGCCATAAAACCTGTCCGAACCTGTTTTCGACAGACATTTTTTATTTTAAAACAGCAGGTTGTTTTTCAGTAAGGTATTTCCAATAGCGCTGCGGCATTTGTTGGCGGTGCAACCGGGGATTGCGTCGGGATGGAATATTGCTGCTGTTGAAATAGTCCTGCCAAAGGGCTTGGTAACTGCGTTCGTTTTGGGCATACGATGTTTGGATGCGGTCGGCTTCAAGCCCGTTGATGGCGTATAGACCGTTCGTGTCGCTTAAGATGCCATACAGGCGCTGCATATCGAATATCGCCCATTGCTGTTGCGGATAACGGTTGCGGAAATGGCGTGTAATCAAAGGCAACACGTCGTATTGAGGTTCGATACGCGCGAGATACAGATCATCTGACAGCTCTTCAAAACGGACAAACGCTTCCATCCGGTGTTTTTCATGTCCGACGGTTTTAACCCATTGCGCCCATTGCATCACATCGTAAAGACCGTAATCGCAGAGCACGTCTTTGCGCATCGGGCGGGCAAGCATCAGGTTGACAATGCGCAGAAAAGTGTCGGGCATCTCAGGTAGGGCGATTAAAAAACCATACAGCAGTTTGACCATACCGCTGCGCCCGATTTGCTGTTCGAGCCGTTTGAAAACGCGCTGGGCGCGTTCGGGGGAGGTGGTAACGGTTTCGCTGCGGCTGAATAAATCCGTATCCTGCATATCATGGGTAATGTGTACGTTTTCAGGAGCGTATTTACAGGCGTAAATATGAAACACGGTGCTCAGTAGTCCGTCGAAGCTGCCGTCATAGTGCAAACTGATTTGCATAATGTTGACCTTTTCGTTATCAGCCGAACAAATCGCTTTGCACGGCATAGCTTTGGCTGAATTTGGAGCGTGTGTTTTGTAAAAGCAGGCCGCGCAGTTGCGGGCTGTCGATTAGGTCGGCGTAGCGGTTGGGTTCGGGCAGGGTGATGAAATAGCGCGCGCGGTTTAATGCCACGCCCATTTTGCGCAGGTGTGTCATGGTAATCATGCGGAAGCGGCGGACCTGCACGATTTTGCGGGCGGACTTCACGCCGATACCAGGCACGCGCAAGATCATTTCAAGCGGCGCGTGTTGCAGCGGGACGGGAAACCATTCGCGGTGGCGCAGAGCCCAAGCGAGCTTGGGGTCGAAATCCAAGTCGAGGAAAGGTTGCTGTTCGTCTAAGATTTCATGATCGGAAAAGCCGTAAAAACGCATCAGCCAATCTGCCTGATAGAGCCGGTTTTCCCGCCGCAGCGGCACTTGTGTCGATAAAGGCGGCAGGCGTTTGTCTTCCAATACCGGTACATAGCCCGAGTAATACACGCGTTTGAGACCGTAATGGCGGTAAAACCCGCCGGCGGCGCGGATGATTTGACGGTCGGTTTCGCCTGCCGCGCCGATAATGAACTGCGTGCTTTGTCCGGCAGGGGCGAACTTGGGCGTCGATTTGATGGTTTTGCGGCTGTCGGCAAAGGCAACGATTTCGTTGCGGACAAACGCCATCGGTTGTGTCATATCGCTGTGTTTTTTTTCGGGCGCGAGCAGCTTGAGGCCGGAAACGGTGGGGATTTCCATGTTGACGCTGAGGCGGTCGGCATACAGCCCGGCTTCGTGCAGGATTTCGGCAGACGCTTTCGGAATGGTTTTGAGATGGATGTAGCCGTTAAATCGATGTTCTTCGCGCAGTTTTTTAGCAATCCGCACCAAGCGTTCCATGGTGTAATCGGCGTTTTTGAAGATGCCGGAACTCAAAAACAGCCCTTCGATATAGTTGCGGCGGTAAAAGCTCATGGTCAAATCCACCACTTCATCGACCGTAAACGCCGCGCGCGGGATATCGTTGCTGCGGCGGGAAGCGCAATAAGCGCAGTCGTAGATGCAATGGTTGGTCAGCAGGATTTTCAGCAGCGATATGCAGCGGCCGTCTTCGGTGAAACTGTGGCAGATGCCCGCGCGCGAAGAGTTGCCCAAGCCTTGCCCGTCGTTGCCGCGCGGACCGCCGCTCGACGAGCAGGAAACATCATATTTGGCGGCATCGGCTAAAATTTCGAGTTTGCGGCTGATTTTTTGATAATCCATAGTTTATCTATTATTAGAGAAAGTTAAGTTTTTTTATTATAGTTGTAAGATTTTATTTAGTCAGCTAAATTTTTTCTTAGTTCCGAATGATGATTTAGAAAAATATGATGCCAGTCTGAGCATTTATGAAGGTTTGTAACGCGACAGAATGCTGCGTTTTGGATTGAAAGCAAAATGCAAGATATCCGGGTTGAGCCTGTGTATAACAAAAAACGCGCCGATAAACAGTGTCGCCACAATGGTTTTAGAGGGGAAGTCGGGATTGTCGGCGTGGTATCCATGAGCCATATTGTCTGAGTCAATATCGGAAGCGTTAATATCAACATATTGAAATATTTTAGGCATGCAGATTGGCATGGATATGCAAAAGGTCGTCTGAAACCCGATACCGGATTTTCAGACGACCTTTGCAATTTGATACTTATTGTTCTGAGTACCGTTTTACCAGCTTCGTCCAGTTGATATAGCCGTAAACCGAATTGCACAAATACATGACGTACATCAGCAAAAGCGGCAGGCTCGTTTCTCCATTTTTGAACCATGCCGCTGCCCACAGCGAAATCGTCAGGATATTGACCACAATCCACAATGCCCATTGCTCGCGGTAGCGCAGAATCATCAAAACCTGAGCCACAATCGACACGACGACCGTTACGCCGTCGAGGGTCGGCAACGCGCTACCTAAGTGGTGCAGCCATTCGATGTAGACCGACGTTCCGACGACAGATGCGGCAACCACCAGCAGCCACTGTCTGACCGTCAACGCCTTCGCCTTCACTTCCTCGGTTTCCGCCGTTTCGCCCAAAGCCATATGTTTGCGCCACATAGCGAAACCGACAAACTGGACAGGCACATACACCAATAAATTCAGCATCATCTCACCGTAGAGCTTAAACGTATAAGAAACATAAGCATACAGCGATACGGAAATCAGCCCGAACAAATAATTGCTGATTTTGCCCTTACCGACGAAGACGACGCACAAAATGCCCGTTACCGCCGCAATGCTCGCCAGCCATGAGTCGGGATTGAAGACGAACACGACCGCCTGTATTCCCAAAAACATCAGCAGCCACACCGCTTCGAAATGCGTCCAACCGCCGAACAATTCGCGTTTCCACCAGGCCAATGACATGATTTTTCCCTCTTTTTTCTTTATTGATGCTCGATGTGGGATGCCTCTCAAACCAAAAAAATCCATCCCATATTGCATATATTTTACATTATGCGTAAGTTTCAACTTACACGCAATAAAACAATTACTAAAGTTACATATCTAATTAAAACTGTTGCCCAAGCAATACAGTGAATCCGAAAAAACAAGGCTTTCCATCTAACGATTTGTCTTCAAGTACCTGAATTTTCATCATAATTCCCATAACAACCATAAAGAAACTAAATTTCAGCGTGTACGACCTGCCCGTAGATAAAGCCGCCTTAACGCGATGCCCTAATCTTGACCGTTATCCGCACCCATTTTAAAATGAATTTACGAATCGTTTTTATTTTTACACAATCAGGAGAAAATTCATGGCAAAAAAAGTCAGCATTTTAGTAGGCAGCCTGCGTAAAGGCTCGTTCGCACGCAAAGTGGCGCAAAACGTCATCCCCATGTTCCCCGAAGGCTACGAAGCCCAAATCGTCGAAATCGGCGGCTTGCCGCTCTACAATTTCGACTATGACGACCCCGCCGAAACCGATTTCCCCACGCCCGAAAGCTATACCGCCTTCCGCGAAACCATCAAAGCCTCCGACGGCATATTGTTCGTTACCTCCGAAAACAACCGCACTGTCCCCGCCTGCCTGAAAAACGCGGTAGACATCGGCTCCAAACCCAACGCCGACGTCGCATGGAAAAACACGCCCGCAGGCATTATCAGCCATTCCGTCGGCAAAATGGGCGGTTACAGCTCGCAAAAAAATCTGCGCCTTGCCTTGTCCTACTTCAATATGCCGCTGACCGGACAGCCCGAAGTCTTCCTCGGCAACTCCCCTACTCTGTTTGACGATAACGGCAAACTCATCGAATCGGCACGCAGCTTCGTCCAAGGCTACATCGACCAACTCGTCGCCCTGATCGAGAAAAATCCTAAATAAGCCGTCATTTATTCCGTCAAAGCATTTCCATAAAAAAGGTCGTCTGAAAACCTATGCCGAAGGTTTTTAGACGACCTTTGTATCCCCTGCTTTACACGGTTTCTTTCTTGCTCAACGTCAGACCTGTCCAACCGAACAGCAGCGTCAAAATCAGGCTCAAATAGCAGAAGAAGGCATAAGGCAGGTATTCCCAAACGGGTACGCCAAGTGCGTGGCTGATAAATACGCCGCAGACGCTCCACGGAACGAGAGGGTTGATGACGGTACCCGCATCCTCAAGCGTGCGCGAAAGGTTGCGCGAATGCAGACCTAGCTTGTCGTACACAGGTTTGAAGGTTTCGCCGGAAAGCAAAATACTCAAATATTGTTCGCCGATAAGGAAATTGACGCCAACCGACGTAGCGGCAACGCTGAAGGTGGCGCGTCCGGCGGTGGTCAGGAACGCGCGGATGGCGTCCAGCAGCGACGGAATCACGCCGAGCGTGAACAGCAAACCGCCCAAACTCATGCCGAGAATCACGATGGTTTGCGTGAAGAACATGCTTTCCAAACCGCCGCGCGAAATGAGTTTGGCGATGTCTTGGAACGCTTCACCTTCCAGCTTGTAGCCGCCGTAAAACCATGCACCGAGCTGGTTCAAGTCGGGCGTACTGTGGAAATAGGTAACGCCAAGCGCGGCGATGATGGTGAAGAGCATGGCGACGACGGCGTTGACGCGCAACAGCGCCAACACGACCAACAGCGCAAACGGAATCAGCGAATAGCCGTGTACCAAGCCCGTCGCTTCAAGCTGGCTGCGGAAGGATTCGACGCTGTTCATATCGTGTGCGGCAACATTGGGCAAGAGCCACAGCATCAATGCTGCGCTGATAAGCCACGCAGGAATGGTGGTGTACATCATGTTTTTGATGTGTTCGAACAAATCAATGCCGACGATGGAGGCGGAAATGCCCGTAGTATCGGAAAGGGGGGACATTTTGTCGCCAAAGAACGCGCCGGAAACAATCGCGCCCGCCGTCATCGCAAAATCTGCATGAAACGCCGCCGCCATGCCCATAAAGGCAACGCCGACAGTGGCGCAAGTGGTCAAACTACTGCCGATGGATACGCCGATAATGGAACACAGCGCGAAAGCAGAAAAATAGAAATAAGTAGGAGAAATCAGCCCGAAACCGTAATACATCAGCGTCGGAATTGCGCCGCTCATCATCAGCGCGCTGACCATCAGTCCGATGAAGAAAAACAGGTAAATCGCACCCATGCCCTGCCCCACCGCGCCAACCATGCCTTTTTGCATGTCGTTGTATTTCAACCCGCGTGCAAGACCGTAGAGGATGAGGACGGTAATGGCGGCAATGATGGACATATGGGGCAGCCAGCCCAGCGAAATGATGGTGTAACCCATCGCCCCGATTAACGCCACGACGACGGCAAGAGCTTCTCCGCGCGGCATATCGAGCAGTGATTTGAATGTAAACATATTGCTTTGCCTGTTTTGTGTGTATTTAACGAAGTTTAGCACACGGGGTCGTCTGAAAAACCGCTTTTCAGACGACCCTGTGATTTTTTATGAATGTAGCAACGGATTTTTATTAAAACAATATAATCTAAAATTAGATTTTTTAGAAAAAAATATCTAATTTTTAATATTTAAGAAATATTATGGCTTTTTATGCCATAAATAACCACATCGTTCATCATGTAAAAATACGGCCCGAATTTCGTTTTATTCCGCTTCGCACTGTTTCAAGTTATACCTTGCCGCAGACGCTTCACGTTTGTAACCTGTTTCGTTGATGTAGTTTGGTCGATAATCCCGCAGCCATTCGTACAATGGGGCAAGCGTTTTGCGGCAGGCCGCTTTATCTCCGGCATTTTTAAAGCTGACTGCCAAATCATTCAAACCCCGCATCCAGTCGGTCAGATAGAGGAATCTGCCGCATTGGTTTAGATATTGCCGCTTGAGGTTTGCCGCCTCTCGGAAACGTTTGTCCCGATAGGCGGCTTGGAAACGCCGCTCCGCCGCCTCTGCATATTTTGAGGCGCAGGCCGTCGGCATTTTATAATAAACCCTGTCGAAAAAAGCGTTATGCCCGCAATAGCTTTGACAGGCTTCTCGGGCGGATTCAGGGATGTCCAAACGCACGCTGTCGCGCTTGAAACTGAAATGCACGACACAGCCCTCCCCATCGCTGGCAATACGATTGCGAACGATGCCTTCGAAATCGCACACATTGCCGTTTGGATTGACGGTACTGACGGAAAAACTGCTGCCCTCAAGTGTCAACACCCCGCTACTGAGACGGTCGTCGGCAATGACGTAGTTTTGTGCGGCAGCATGCAGGGATAACACGGCGGGAAGTAAAAAGATTAAGGGTTTCATCAATACGGACACTCCTCAGAATTGACGGTTTCAGGCATTCGGCAAAGTTTTCACGCCCGAAATGGATTCATTTAGAAAATACCCTCACTTCTCTTTTCACCCAAGCGGAAAAGACGGCAGGGGCTTCTATGGTTTGAATTGGCTATATTTCCGTAAAAAGGTCGTCTGAAAACTTTCAGACGACCTTTGGGGTTTTATTTGCAGGTTTTCATGTTCAGGCTGCCGTAGCGGCCGACGATGTTGCGGATTTCCTGTGCGTCTTTTTCATCGACCGACATGAAGATAATAGTCATGCGGGAGACGCTGAGGGTGCTGTCGGCGGCGTTACCTTTGTCGTCTTGTTCGACGATGCGCGCGCCGCCGAAGCCTGCTGCGGACAGGCGCGAGATGAGGACTTGGGCTGAGGAGCGGCTTTTCATCACGCCGAGGCTGATTTCGCCGTTGTGGAGCGTGCCGTTGAAGCCTTTGTTGCCGAGCGCTTCGAGACGGTTCATGGCTTCGCTGTCGGCGGGCAGCAGGACGCGGAAGGTTTTGGCGGCTTGGTCTTTTGCTGCGCCGCGTTTTTCAACGGTGCGGCTGGCGGCGTGCGGCCAACGGGTCAGCAGGCCTTTGATGCGGTGGTAGTCGTCTTCGTCCAGAGTAACGCTGGCGTTGGACGTGCATTGGTGGGCGGCGGCTGCGTTTTTGGCTGCGGGATTTTCGTTGGCGGCAGCAGCCGGCTCGGAGTTTCCTGCTGCGGCGGCTTTTTCTTTTTCGCGGAGGGCTTTTTCTTCACGTTCTTTTTTTTCTTTTTCGCGGCGCGCCAATTCCTCTTCTTTTTTCTTACGCTCGGCTATGGCTTCTTCGGATTCGGGTTCGGGCAGGTCGGCTTGTGTTTCGTCGGTTTGCAGCCAGTCGGGTTGCGCGTTGTCGGCAGACGCGGGGGCTTGCTGCGGACGCAGGGATTCGGGTTGGGCAAGTTCGTGGGCGCCGTCTTCTACGGGCGTGGCGGAGGGGGATTTGGCGTTGTTGAGGCGGTGCGTAATCATGCCGCCGAAGACGATGATGTTGAGTGCCACGAGGGCGGCGAAAAGCCATTTCATGAGTTGTTTTCCTTTTTTGTGTTCGGGTGCCGTTGTGGTGTGCGGACGATTTTGTGTTGTTATTTTGTGGCTGATCGGCATCAAAACCAACCGGCTGAAGTGTTTTGTTTGGAGGTCGTCTGAAAAACGGTATGGGCGTTTCAGACGACCTTTTGAATCTGTATTACGGTATTGCTGCTTATTCGAGCAGTGTGTCGGTCTGTTCCTGCTCTTGCGCGACCCAGTTCAATAAACCGTAAATGACGAGATTATCTACAATTTTTACTGTATTGTCCAAAACAAACTGTTTGGGCAGGGCGTTGACGACTTTGCTTGCGCCGCCGCCGGTGATGATGACATCGACGGGTCTGCCTTCGCCTGTTTTTTGTTGCAGCCGTCCGTGCATCATGATGACGGCTCCGCAAACGGCATCGATCATGCCGCTGGTGATGGCGTTGGGCGTGGTGGTGGGGAAGGGGTACACTTTGCCGGCGGGGCGGTCGAGGTTGGCGGTTTTGGCGGCGAGGGCTTCTTTCATGAGGTGGAAGCCGGGCATGATGGTGCCGCCGAGATAGTGGTTGTCTTCGGTGAGTGCGTCGGTGGTTACGGCGGTGCCGCAGCTGACGACGACGCAGGCGTTTTGGCTGAAGCGGCGGCTGCCCAAGGCGTTGAACCAGCGGTCGGAACCGTGTTCGGCGGGGTTGCGGTAGTGGTTGCGGATGCCGAGTGCCTGCGGCATGGAGGGCAGCCAGCGGACGGGCGCGGTCAGGTGGGCTTCGACGAGGGCTTTTTTGAGGTCGCCGCACACGGCGCAGCCGACGATGCGGGTGCGGTCGTCTGAACGTTCTGCCCACTCTTCGCCGAGCCTGCTCAAGTCGCGGTACGGCGCACGGGTTACTTCGTTGAACACGCCGTTTTCCACCCATGCCCATTTGAGCTGGCTGTTGCCTCCGTCGAGCAGGAGCAGGCGTTCGGGCGCACGCGGCACGGCGGCGTGGGGCGTGTCGTCGGGGCGCAGGCTGATTTCGCCGCTGACGACGGTTTGTTCGCCTGCGGCTGTCATCAGGTGCAACGCACCTTGCGCATCGACGCTGAGTACGCTGCCTTCGCTTACGGTTTGCCCGTCGCGCAGGAGCAGGACGGGTCTGCCGTGGTCGCGGTGGGCGGTTTGGTATTCGTCAAGGAAGGGTGTGAACCCGTTTTGCGCGTATTGCGTCAGGACGGCATCGAGTTCGCCCAAGAGTTTGTCCAACAGCGTTGAAGCGGCGATACAGTGTACGGAAGCCGCGCCGCGGGCAAGTTGCATATTGTGGAATAAGGCTTGGACAGAGGCGGCGTGTTCAACTTCTTTGGGTAAGACGAAATTGATGCCGATGCCGATGACGGCGGCGGTTTTGCCTTCGTTGCGGACGGTTTCGATCAGAATGCCGCCGAGTTTGTCCCTGCCGGCGACCAAATCGTTCGGCCACTTGATTTGTATGTCCAAACCCGATGCTGCCAAGGCACGGCGGCAGGCGAGCGCGACGGCGGGGGCGAGCGAGCCGAGTTCGTGCTGAGGTTTGTCGAATACCCAGCCGAAGCTAAACATCAGGCATTCGCCTAATCGGTGTGTCCACTTGCGTCCTTGTCGCCCGCGACCTTTGGTTTGCAGATGCGCGACGCAGAGCGCTTTATGGGCTTGCTCGGGCGAAGTGCGCGCCAGATTCAGGATTTCGTCGTTGCTGGACGTGCATTCGTGTTTTAAGGTCGTCTGAAAACCGCGTTCAGCGCCCAAATGCTGCAAGGCTTCTTCATTAAACAAAGCAAGCGGGCGCACGAGCCGCCATTGCCCGTCGTGCTGGCGCAGCAGTCCGCGGATGTGTGCGGGCATCTGTTGCCAAAAGCCGTTGAGCTGGTGCGGCTTCACGCCAGCGATACGCGCCAGATGGGAAACGTGTTGCGGCAGACCGTCGGCTAGTTCCGCCAAAACCCGACTGTGCGGCAGTTTCAGCGCGGTCATTTTCCGCCCTCGGCTGCGCGGATTTTTTCCAGCGTTTTCGTGGTGGAAGTTTGGTGTAGGAACGGAATGGAAAACACTTTGCCGCCGCGCGCCAGCGTTTCTTGCGCGCCGACGATTTTTTCGACCGGCCAGTCGCCGCCCTTAATCAGGATGTCGGGTTTGATTTGCTCGATCAACTCGGCGGGCGTGTCTTCGTCAAACCAAGTGACCAAATCGACGCTTGCCAATGCCGCCGCTACCGCCGCGCGGTTTTCCAGCGGATTGACGGGACGGTCGTCCCCCTTGCCCAAACGGCGCACGGACGCATCCGTGTTCAAAGCCAATACCAACGCCGCCCCCGCCGAGCGAGCCTGCGCCAGATAGGTAACATGTCCCCTGTGCAGAATATCGAAACAGCCGTTGGTAAAGACCAGCGGACGGGGAAGCGTGTGCAAACGCTGCGCCAACTCTTCGGGTGGGCAGATTTTGCGTTCGAAATCGGGGAGGGACCAGTCAGACATAATCGGGATTCCGTTAGGGATAAACAGACAGGCGGTATGATACCGAAGCGGGCGGAAAAGGAAAACCGCGGGATAAAAATAAGGAAAGGTCGTCTGAAAACCAAAATCGGATTTTCAGACGACCTTCAAACCAATCCTATTCGTGGGCGTTGCCCACGCTGCGCATCGGTTTGCGGGAAATGGTTCAAACCGTTATTTGAACCACCGCGACAGTGCCGGAATCCGCGACAGTAAAGCCGTATCCAAGAGCCAAATCACGGCGATGGCGGCGATGGCGGTCGGGAACAATACCGCCACGATCAAAAGCGGCACAGCCATTGCCCACCATACCGGCAGCTCGATTTTCTGCGCCGGAGGAACCAGTCCGCCCGCTTTGGCAGGACGGCGCTTCCACCACATTACGCAGCCGCTGACGCAGATGAAGATAACCGCCAGGCAGAACAAGACGTTCGCCAACACGCTCCACCAGCCCAGCGTTCCCATGTGCAGCGCGATGCTGGCCGCCATGAATTTGCCGAAGAAGTTGTAATCGTCGAAACGGATGTCGGCCAGGATTTTGCCGCTGTATTGGTCGATGTGCACCGTGCGGTCGGCGGTCGGGCTGACCATGTCGTAGCTCATCGAATCCTGCGACAGCGTCCACACGCCCGTTTCGCCTTTGGGCAGGTTGAGTTGGTAGCGGCCTTTGAAACCGATTTCGCGGGCGAAACGGTCAACCGTTTCCAAGGTCATCGGTTCGCTTGGATTAATGCCGTTTTCGCCCTTCGTCGTACCGGAAACAGGCATGGGCGTGAGTTCCAGAATCCACGGTGCTTCTTTGGTTTTGCCGTCGTTCAGCACATCGCCGTGGGTCGGCACGACGGATACGGGATTCGGTTCGACCCCCCATTTGCCGGCGGGGAACTGGCTCCAAGACTGAACGAACTTACCGCCCCAAATGCCCGCCCAAGCAACGCCCGATAAGCAGAACAGCAATAAAATCAAAGAAACCCAAGTACCGAATGCGCCGTGCATGCTGCGCCACCACGAGCGTCCTTTGCCCGCTTTCGGCACAAGCATGGATTTCAGGCTGCGCTGTTTCGCCCACCACAGATAAATCCCTGTAATCATCATCAGGATAGTCAGCGACGCGGCGGTTTCTATCAGATAATCGCCCGCCGTGCCGAGCATCATATCGCCGTGGATTTCATCCATCGTGTGATACCAGCCCTTACTGCGCGGCATGGAACTGACGACTTTCGCCGTATAAGGATCGACGGCGACCATGGTCGCTTTGTCGTCGTTGTTCACGCGGAACACGGCAACCATATCGTCGGCGCGCGGCGCGATATATTGCACCACCGACGCGGTTTCAGGGTTCACAGACTGGCGCGCCGCTTCCGCCTGCGCCGACAAAGGCTGCACCTGCGCCTGCGGGGTAACGTGTATACGCTCACCCTCTTTGCCGGTAATGTTGGCAAATAGAAGCATTCCCAACCCTGTTATGGCAAGCAAGGTCAGAAAGGGAGCGACCAGAAGTCCGAAATAAAAATGCCACCGCCACACGGTCAGATAGCGGCGGTTGGCTTGTTGTTCGGAACGAGGAGCGGGTTGGGATGTGTTCATAAATTCTCTCTGTTGTTTTATCGTGAATTGAAATTAGAAAACGCCTGCCCGCATGGGAATGACGACATAGGTATCCCCTATTTGATTTGAATTTACTATAAATTAATACAAAATAACTAATACTTTATAAGTATAACGAAGTTTTGGAATGCTAACAATTCCTGATGAAACCATTGCCGCATAAGGAAATGCCAAAAGAAGACCGTATCCGGCAGAAATAGTTCACCGACCGAAAGCATTTCATAGCAAAGCTTTAGCGTAAATAAAAAGGTCGTCTGAAACCTCAAAGCAGGTTTCAGACGACCTTTTTATTTGTTCAATCAAAAATCGATGTTTTCGTAGGCATCGTCGAAGACGAACGGACCGCGTTCGCCGCCGCTTTCGGATTCGAGGTGGATGCGGGTCATCATCATGGACTGGTCGACTTCTTTCATCATGTCGTAGATGGACATAAGGGCGATGTTGACGCCGGTAACGGCTTCGGTCGTAATACTTTTACCGCCTTCCGAGGTAACGGTAACGGTGGCTTTGACGTAGGCGAGTTCGAGATCGACATCGAAATCGACGCGGACGTGTTGCAAGACGGCGGGTTGGTAAAGCGGGACAATCAGTCCGACCTGCTTGATGCCTTGGACGGCGGCAACACGGGCGACGTTGAGGATGCCTGCGTTTTGGGTGGCGTTTTCCGCCAAAACTTTGATGGCGGAGGTGCTCATGTTGATGGAGCCGCTTGCTACGGCGGTGCGGACGGTGGGTTGGCGTTTGTCGTTTTCGCGTACGGAATTGAAGTTAAACATACTGTGCCTGCGTGAAAATAGGATTTTATGTCGTAGTATAGTGGATTAAATTTAAATCAGGACAAAGCGACGAAGCCGCAGACAGTACAGATAGTACGGCAAGGCGAGGCAACGCTGTACTGGTTTAAAGTTAATCCACTATATTTTACGGGATTTCTGCGCTTCGGACTATGCTGCGGATACGAACGGCAGAATAATCGGACTGAAATGCACGGACGGTTTTGTTAAGGAATTAACGGCTCGGCTTGTGCGGACGCGGGTTACATCAAGTTTCAGCGTTTTGCAACACCTTTTCCGATGGCGGTTTCAGACGACCTGCTATACAATGTTTTACGTTTGTTTTTGAGATAAATAAATAAAGAGAGAAAATCATGCAACTGCATATCCTGAACAATCCCAAGGACGCCGCTCTGGCAGCAGACGCGGAATTTTTAAAACAGTCTTTGTACAAACTTCTGCACGAAGAAGCTTCGCCTTTGGTGGTGGAAACGGTCAAGCTGTTGTCCACTTCGGACGACAGCGCGGCTTTGATTGAGAAGGTTTTGCCGCAACTGGACGAACAGCAAACCCACGACCTGACGCTTGCCTGCGGTCTATTTGCGCAGATTCTGAACATCGCCGAAGACGTACACCACGAACGCCGCCGCCAAATCCACGAAGAGGCGGGACACGGCGGAGCGGAAGGCAGCCTGGCGGAAACGGTACGCAAACTCAAAGCGGCGAAAATCGGCGGCAAGGCGGTTCAAAAACAATTAAATACGACGAATGTTACCGCCGTTCTGACCGCGCACCCGACCGAAGTGCAACGCCAAACCGTGTTGAACTTCAACCGCCGCATCCGCGCCCTCCTGCCCCGTCGCGAACGCTGCACCCATGCCGACGCACTGGCGGAGTTACGCCGCGAAATCGACACTATTTTGCTGGGCTTGTGGCAAACCAGCGAAACGCGCCACCACAAACTCAGCGTCAACGATGAAATCAACAACGGCGTGTCCATTTTCCCGATGAGTTTCTTCGAGGCGCTGCCCAAACTTTACCGCAGCATGGAACGCGAGTTTCAGACGACCTATCCTGACGTTGACGTGCCCGACATCTTAAAAATCGGCGGCTGGATAGGCGGCGACCGCGACGGCAATCCGTTTGTCTCCGCCGAAACCCTGCGTTTCGCTTTCCGCCGCCATGCCGACGCGGTGTTCCGTTTTTACCGTGGCGAACTCGACAAACTCTACCGCGAGCTGCCGCTTTCCGTCCGCCGCGTCAAAGTCAACGACGACGTGATGGCGATGTCGGACGAATCGCCCGACGAAGAAATCGCCCGCACCGAAGAGCCGTACCGCCGCGCCATCGCCTACATCATGGCGCGCGTCATGGGCAAAGCCCGCTCGCTCGGTTTGGGCATGGGTTGCAAATTCGGCTTCATGATGCCTTATGCCTCTGCGCAAGAGTTTTCAGACGACCTCCACAAGCTGCAACGTTCCCTGCGCGACAACGGCAGCGCGCTTTTGGGCGAAGGCAGGCTCGCCGACCTGATCCGCTCCGTGTCCGTGTTCGGCTTCCACATGATGCCGCTCGACTTGCGCCAACACGCGGAAAAACACGCCGATGTCGTCGCCGAACTCTTCAAACACGCCGGTTTGGAAGACTACGGCAGCCTGTCCGAAACGGAAAAACAGAAAGTCCTGCTGCGCGAGCTGAAACACCAGCGGCCGCTGTCCAGCCCGTTCATCACTTACAGCGAACACACACGCCGCGAAATGGCGATTTTCAACGAAGCGCGCAACATCAAAGACGAATTCGGTGAAAACGCCGTTACCCAAAGCATCATCTCCAACTGCGAACAGCCCAGCGACCTGCTCGCCCTCGCGCTGCTGCTTAAAGAAAGCGGTCTGTTGACAGTTGAAAACGGCAAACCGCAAAGCCGCATCAACATCGTCCCCCTCTTCGAAACCATCGAAGCCCTCGAAAACGCCTGCCCCGTCATGGAAACCATGTTCAGCAACGAATGGTACCGCGACCTGCTGCAAAGCCGCGACAACATTCAGGAAATCATGCTCGGCTATTCCGATTCCAACAAAGACGGCGGCTACGTGACCAGCTCTTGGTGCCTCTATCAGGCGGAATTGGGTTTGGTCGAACTCTTCAAAAAATACGATGTCCGTATGCGCCTCTTCCACGGCCGCGGCGGCAGCGTCGGACGCGGCGGCGGTCCGTCTTACCAAGCCATCCTCGCCCAGCCCGCAGGCAGCGTGGCCGGACAAATCCGCATCACCGAGCAAGGCGAAGTCATCACCGCCAAATACGCCGACCCCGGCAACGCCGTGCGCAACCTCGAAACCCTCGTCGCCGCGACGCTCGAAGCCAGCCTGCTGCCCGATCAAAAAGACCCCGAACCCGCGCTCATGCAGGCATTGTCGGACGTATCGTTCAAATACTACCGCGAGCTGATTACCCACCCCGACTTCATCGACTATTTCCTGCAAACCAGCCCCATACAGGAAATCGCCACCCTCAATCTCGGCAGCCGCCCCGCCAGCCGCAAGACCTTGGCGCGGATACAGGATTTGCGCGCGATACCGTGGGTGTTCTCATGGATGCAAAACCGCCTCATGCTACCCGCGTGGTACGGCTTCGGCAGCGCGGTGGAAAGCCTGTGCGAAGGCAAACCCGAAACCCTCGCCTCCTTGCAAGAACACGCGCAGCACAACCCATTCTTCCAAGCCATGCTCTCCAATATGGAACAAGTGATGGCGAAAACCGACATCACCCTCGCCGAAAACTACGCTGGCTTGAGCGAATCGCCGGAAAAAGCCGCCGTCATCTTCGGCATGATTAAGGAAGAATACCAACGCAGCCGCAAAGCCCTGCTCGACCTTTTGCAAACCGACGAACTCTTGCGCGACAACCGCAGCCTCGCCCGTTCGCTCGCCCTGCGGATTCCGTACCTGAATGCGCTCAACGGCCTGCAAGTCGCCATGCTCAAACGCCTGCGCAAAGACCCGCACGACCCGCACACTCTCCTGATGGTGCACCTGACCATCAACGGCGTGGCACAAGGTTTGCGCAATACAGGTTAAGGCAGCACGAAAAAAGGTCGTCTGAAAACCGTTTCAGACGACCTTTAGACCAAGCGCAAAACCGTAACGCGGGCTTTACCCGCGAAAACCCAGACTGTTTTTCACCCCGCTTGCCGCCCTTCTTTACGGGCTATTTTTACCTTATTCGCGAACCGCCTTCCGCAATAACCCTTTTCAGACGACCTTTTCCACACTTCCGCATACCATGCCGACCAAACCGCCCGCCTACCACATCACGCACAAAATCCGCCAAACCCGCCGCATCTCGCGTAAAAGCATTGCTTTTCTGTTCCTGCTGGCAGGTTCGGCACTGGTCGCGCTGACCGCCCTCCTGTTTGCCTGGATGGCGGATTTCGCGTTGGAAACGAATGCGGAGTTGGTGCAAAAATATCCTTGGTTTGCCTGGGTTGCTCTGCCCTTCGGGCTGCCGCTCATCGTCTGGATTACCCGCCGTTTCGCCCCCTACACCTCCGGCAGTGGCATCCCGCAAGTGCTCGCCAGCCTCGCCCTGCCCTACGGCGCCAACAAAACCCGCCTGATCCGCCTCCGCGAAACCCTCCTCAAAATCCCGCTGACCTTCCTCGCCATGTTTGCAGGCGCGTCCGTCGGGCGTGAAGGACCGTCCGTCCAAGTCGGCGCGGCAGTCATGAGCGCGTGGGGCGCATGGTGCAAAAAACACGGCTTCGCCTTTCGCGGCATGCAGGAAAACGACCTCATCGCCGCAGGCGCGGCAGGCGGGCTTGCCGCCGCGTTCAACGCCCCTCTGGCAGGCGTGATTTTCGCCATCGAAGAACTCGGGCGCGAAGTCATGCTGCGTTGGGAGCGGCAAATCCTGCTCGGCGTCCTCGCCGCCGGTTTCATCCAAGTCGCCATCCAAGGCAACAATCCCTATTTTTCAGGCTTCAGCGGCGGCGCGCTCGACAATATGCTCGGCTGGGTATTGGGCTGCGGACTCGCGTGCGGCATCGCAGGCGGACTGTTCGGACGCACCCTGTATCTCGGCGCCACCGCATTCACCCCCGCCAAATGGCGCGAACACATCCGCCGCCATCCCCTGATTACCGCCGCCCTCATCGGCATCCTGCTCGCCGCCATCGGCACACTTTACCAAGGCAAAACCTACGGCACAGGTTACCACGAAGCCGCCCAAGCCCTGCGCGGCATCCACGAAGCCCCCGCCGGACTCGCCGTCGCCAAATGGTTCTCCACCGTCCTGACCTACTGGACAGGTACGCCCGGCGGCATCTTCACCCCCTCCCTGACCATAGGCGCAGTCTTGGGCGAACACATCGCCATCCTCACCGGACTCGCCCAAGGCACCCACGTCCTCGTCCTCATCTGCATGGCGGCCTTCCTCGCTGGCGCCACCCAATCCCCGCTCACCTCCGCCGTCGTGGTGATGGAAATGACCGGCGGACAAAACCTCCTCTTCTGGCTGCTCATCGCCTGCATCTTCGCCTCACAAGTCTCCCGCCAATTCTCCCCCCGCCCCTTCTACCACGCCGCAGGCACACGCTTCAAACGGCAGGTGGAACAAAGCGGACAGAAGTGAAGCACGACATCAGTGATGAGTGAATATGTAGGAAAGGTCGTCTGAAAATTCAAAAATCGGGTTTTCAGACGACCTCTGTGTTTGGGTGAGCTATCGGTTTTCACTGGTGCGGGATATCGGTAGCGTGGGTTCTACCCATGGAAATAATGGGAAAACAGGTCGTCTGAAATCTTGATTGGTTCGTGGACAAAGCCCATGCTACGATGTTTGTTGGAAACACTTGCGCCGTAGTGCGGAATCTGTCCACGAAAACGATTAACACAAAAAGGTCGTCTGAAAACTGAAAAATCAAGTTTTCAGACGACCTTTTATGTTTGAACTGCCTATCTGTTTTGGCTGGCGCGGTAGAAGGCGATGAGGCCGTTGGTGGAACTGTCGTGCTGCGGGTTGCCGCGTTCGAGTTCGGGTTCGATGGTTTTGGCGAGTTCTTTGCCGTATTCGACGCCCCATTGGTCGAAGGGGTTGATGTCCCAAATCGCGCCTTGGACGAAGGTGCGGTGTTCGTATGCCGCCATGAGCATGCCGAGGCGGCGGGGGTCGGTGGCGCTGAGGAGGAGGCTGTTACTCGGTCGGTTGCCGGGGAATTCTTTTTGCGGGGCGAGGCATTCGCGTTCGGCTTCGGGCAGGTCGGCAAGTTCGGCGCGGGCTTCTTCGAGGGTTTTGCCTTTCATCAGGGCTTCGGCTTGGGCGAAGGCGTTGGCGACGGTGAAGCGGTGTTGGCGGTTGATGCCGTAGGCGGTGGTCATGGGGACGATGAAGTCGCAGGGGATGAGCCGTGTGCCTTGGTGGAGGAGTTGGAAATAGGCGTGCTGGCAGTTGACGCCTTCTTCGCCGAAGACGATGCCGCCGGTGGTATGGGGGACGGGGCGTCCGTCGGCGGTGCGGTTTTTGCCGAGGCTTTCCATGTCGAGCTGGTTGAGCCACGAGGGGAGGTGGCGCAGGTTGTGGCTGTATGGGACGGCGGTTTGTCCGTCGGCGTGCTGGAAGTTGTTGTACCAGATGCTGATGAGCGCCATGAGGACGGGGATGTTGCGGCGGTAGGGGGTTTGGAAGAAGTGGGTGTCCATGGCGTGCGCGCCGGCGAGGAGTTCGCGGAAGCGGTCTGTGCCGACGGCGACCATGACGGGCAGGCCGATGGTCGACCAGACGGAATAGCGTCCGCCGACCCAGTCGAACATGGCGAAGACGTTGTCGGGTGCGATGCCGAAGTTTCGGGCGGCGGCAACGTCGGAGGAGATGGCGCAGAAGTGGCGGTAGATACCGGATTCAGGCAACCCTGCGTCCCGATACCATGCGCGGGCGGCGTAGGCGTTGAGCAGGGTTTCGGGGGTGCGGAAGGATTTGCTGGCGATGCTGAATACGGTGGTTTCGGGTTTGAGGTGGGCGAGTGTGCGGCTGATGTCGGCGTCGTCTGAATTGCTGACGAAGTGGACGCGGATATTTTGGCGGTAGGCTTTGAGGGCTTCTACGCACATTCTGGGGCCGAGGTCTGAGCCGCCTATGCCGATGTGGACGAAGTCGGTGATGGGTTTGTCGGTGATGCCTCTGTGGCTGCCGTTGTTGAGTGCTTCGGCGTAGGCGAGGGCGCGGTCGAGTTCGTGGTGGAGTTTGGGGAGGATGTTTTCGCCGTCAACGTAAACGGGCGGGGCGTCGGGCGGCAGGCGCAAGGCGGTATGGAGGACGGCGCGGTGTTCGCTGAGGTTGATTTTTTCGCCGTTTTGCATGGCGTGCATTTGTCCGGCAAGGGGCGAGGCTTCGGCAAGGCGGCACAAGAGTTGCAAAGTGTCTTCGCCAAGGCGGTTTTTGCTGTAATCGAAGAGGAGGCCGTCGAGGGTTTCGTGCATATTGCCGAAGCGGTCGGGTTCGGCGGCGAAGCGGTCGCGCAGGTGGAGGTGTTGTGTGTCGAGCCGGTGTTGTTCAAGGGCTTGCCATGCTTCGGTAAATGCGGTCATCGGGTTTCCTTCGGGATTGGGTTCGCTCATTCGGCGGGATGTGATTTAGTTATAGATTGTACCGCGGCTGATTGGTTCGCTACTTAATGATTTTTTTGTAGTTTAATGTAGTTTAACAAGACGGCGCGGGTTTGCCGGATACGGGTAAGCAATTTAGTTAAGAATTGTATGCGATATGCAAGCAATGTGCTTGATTTTCATCAAGGTTTTTTAAAATTTTTGGTATGACACCGATGTCAGGTGTGCTATGCTTCGTAATCAAATGAAACAGGGCTGAGGCGGGAGTCGTAAGATGGCTACAATTTATGATGTTGCTGCTTATGCGGGCGTCTCACCCAAAACGGTCAGCCGCGTCATCAACGGCGACGCGCCGGTCAGCGATAAAACACGCGCCAAAGTCGAAACGGCGATTGCGGCTTTGGGTTATATCCCGTCTTCGGCGGCACGGGTGATGCGGTCGAACCGCTCGGACTTGGTCGGACTGATTACCGGCGCCATCTCGCGCACGGGCGAACACAGCGGGGTACACGGTCTGCCGGATATGTTTTTAATCAAAGGCATCCAGCAGAAAATCCGCGAAGCGGGCAAAACGTTGATGATTGCGGATACGGACAACCGCTACGAGCAAATCGATCCTTTGGTCAGGACGTTTATGGAACACCGCGCGGAAGGCATTTTGTATGTAACCGAATCGCACCGCGAAATCGTCCTGCCCGAAATGCCCAACCGCTGCCCGATGGTTTTGGTCAACTGTTTCGATGCGGCGGGTACGCCGTCGGTTTTGCCGGACGACGAGCGCGGGCAATACGATTTGGTACGCAACATCATCCGTCACGGACATCGCCGTATCGCCTACATTACTTTACAGACGGGCGCAGAAGCGACGCGGCTGCGTTTGGCGGGCTACCGTCGCGCTTTGGGCGAATCGGACATGGTGTTCGATCCCGACTTGGTGCAAACCGGAATCACCGATTTTGCCAACGGCAGCGAGCCTTTGATTGCGGCAGTGTTGAAGCTGTTGTCGCTTGCCGACCCGCCGACGGTCATTTGCTGCGGCAACGATGAAATGGCGGTCCGCGTTTACGGCATTTTGAGGACGCGCGGCGTGCGCGTTCCGGAGCAGGTATCGGTGGCAGGTTACGACAACCACAGCGCGATTGCCGAAACACTGTTCCCGCCTCTGACCAGTACCGAGCTGCCCTATATGCGCATGGGCGCGCTGGCGGCGGAAATCCTGTTCGATATTATCGAGACCAAAGAAACCGTCCGTCCGCCCGTTCGGGTTGTCGGAGAAACAATTTGGCGGCAGTCGGTTACGGCATTGAAGTAAAACATTCTTTCAGACGACGTCTGCTTCATAAGGCAGACACAATACGACAATAAAAGGTCGTCTGAAAACACAAACAACGCATCACTCTACCTATTTGCAACGTATCAATACGATACGCCAAAGAATAAAGAAAGCGGCCCAACCGCTTCAACTATGCAGTGTTTCCCGCAGTTTGTTGTTCCATGTTTTCTTCTTACAAAGTCCAGGAGTCGCTTCAAAATGAAGATTTCCCCACAAGTATCGATGACGCTTCGCCAGATTATGCTGATGAACTTCGGCTTCTTCGGCATCCAATACAGCTTCGGTTTGCAGCAAACCGCCATCAACCCGATTTTCAGTTTCTTACATGCCGACCCCGGCCAACTGCCTATTCTGAATATGGCAGGTCCGATTACAGGCTTGCTCGTTCAGCCCCTTATCGGCGCCATGAGCGACCGCACCTGGATTCCCGGCTTGGGACGCCGTCGCCCGTATTTCTTAATCGGCGCCATTGGTTGCAGCCTCTGCCTCTTCATCTATCCGCACGTTACCGCATTGTGGGTTGCCGTATTGCTGCTGTGGCTCTTGGACATCAGTAACAACACCGCCATGGAACCCTTCCGCGCCTTCATCGCCGATACCGTCCCCGAACACCAACAATCGACCGGCTTTTTGATGCAGTCCGTGTTTACCGGCTTGGGCATTACCCTTGCCAACGTATCGCTCTACATCTTCCAACAAATCGGCTGGCTGCAACAAACCTCTGAAGCAGGTATCCCCTACTGGGTATTCGGCTCGTTCTATATCGGCGCCGTCTGCTCCATCGGCTCCGTTTTAGTAACCGTATTGTCCACGCCCGAACGCGAACCTTCTCCCGAAGAAATGGCGGCAATTAAAGCCCAACCCAGCGGCCCCGTCCACGCTATAAAAGACATCGGCACAGCCATTAAGGAAATGCCCACCCCACTGTGGCAGCTCGCCTCGGTTTACCTCTTCCAATGGTACGCCCTCTTCATCTACTGGCAATATATTTCCCACAGTATCGTCAAATCCGTCTGGGGTTCGACATCTGCCGACTCGGCCGCGTATGAACAGGCAGTGGCATGGACCGGTTTGGTCAACGGTTTTTACAACGTCGTAACCTTCGTTTCCGCCTTCGGACTGATGTGGATGGCGCGTAAATATGCTGCGAAATATGTCCACGCCTTCGCCGTTATCCTGGCTTCGCTCGCCCTCCTGACCATCCCGCACATCACCAACAAATACCTGATGTTCGCCCCGATGATCGGCTTCGGTATCGGCTGGGCAAGTATGATGGGCGTACCGTTTATGATTGTCGTACACTCCATCCCGAAAGAACGCTACGGCGTATATATGGGCATCGTCAACATGATGATTGTGATTCCGATGCTGATTGAAACCGTTACCTTCGGTTGGATCTATGACAACTTCCTCGGTGCAAACCCGTCCAACGCCATGACCTTCGCCGGCGTCTTCCTCGCCATCGCTGCCGTATTGACCCTGACCATCAAAACGTCAAACAAACCTTATGGCGTAGAATCGGCAAGCTGATTCTGGCAGTTGCGACAAGGTCGTCTGAAAGCCCAAATCGAGGTTTTCAGACGACCTTGTCGCATATTCACAAGAGATTGTCGGGAAAACGATAGTTTTTTTCCACAACGCGCTACATCAAAAATATAAAATACAACCATTATCATTTATAGGTAACACCGGAGAAATTGATGTTTCGTCCCAATCTGACCGCTGCCGCCGTTGTGGCCGCTTTATCTTCCACTGTATTTGCCGCCGAAACGGTCGAGCTGGATACTGTCCATGTGAAGGGGCAGCGTTCGTATAACGCAATTGCCACCGAGAAAAATGGCGATTACAGCTCGTTTGCCGCCACCGTCGGCACAAAAATCCCCGCCTCTTTGCGCGAAATTCCACAATCCGTCAGCATCATCACCAATCAACAGGTAAAAGACCGCAACGTCGATACCTTTGACCAGTTGGCGCGCAAAACGCCGGGTCTGCGCGTGTTGAGCAATGACGACGGACGCTCATCGGTTTATGCGCGCGGCTACGAATACAGTGAATACAACATCGACGGCCTGCCCGCGCAGATGCAGAGTATCAACGGCACGCTGCCCAACCTGTTTGCCTTCGACCGCGTCGAAGTGATGCGCGGTCCGAGCGGCTTGTTCGACAGCAGCGGCGAGATGGGCGGCATTGTGAATCTGGTACGCAAACGCCCGACCAAAGAGTTTCAAGGTCATGCAGCGGCGGGGTTCGGTACGCACAAACAATATAAAGCCGAAGCCGATGTTTCAGGACCTCTGAACGCCGACGGCAGCGTGCGCGCCCGTGTGATGGCGCAAACTTCGGGCGCGTCCCCCCGTCCGGCGGAGAAAAACAACCACCACGAAACCTTCTACGCGGCGGCGGATTGGGACATCAATCCCGACACGACTTTGGGCGTAGGCTATCTCTACCAACAACGCCACCTCGCGCCATATAACGGCCTGCCCGTCGGCAGCAGTGGCAATTTGCTGTCCCTGCCCAACCACACTTTTGTCGGCGCGGATTGGAACAAATTCAAAATGAACAGCCATGACGTGTTCGCCGATTTGAAACATTATTTTGACGACGGCGGCTACGGCAAAATCGGTATGCGCTATTCCGACCGCGATGCCGACTCCAACTACACCTTCGCCGCCAAAAAACTTTCTGCCGACAATAAGGCGGACGTTACCGGCTTAGGTACGGAAATCAAACAGAAAGCCTTCGCGGTTGACGCAAGTTACAGCCGTCCGTTTGCCTTGGGCAACACCGCAAACGAACTTGTCGTCGGCGCGGACTACAACCGCTTGCGCAGCACCAACGAACAAGGTCGTGCAGCCGTTGCGCGCAATGTCGCCTTGGGCGATTTCCGCTCCGTTCCCTATGTCAACCTGATGCAGAACGCCCGTGCCGGCGCGCGCGGTTACAGCCATACCGTCGCTACCGAAAACCTTGACGAATTCGGCGTTTACGGCAAATCCGTCTTCCATCCGGTCGACAGGCTGTCGCTCATTGGCGGCTGGCGTTTGGGACACTACAAAATCGAAGCGGGCGACGGCGACGAGTTGCACAAAGCCAGCAAAACCAAGTTCACCGGCTATGCAGGCGCGGTTTACGACCTGAACGACAACAACAGCCTCTACCTGAGCATGTCCCAGCTCTACACGCCGCAAACCAGCCTCGGCACCGACGGCAACCTGCTTAAAGCGCGTGAAGGCAACCAGTTTGAAGTCGGCTACAAAGGCAGCTACATGGACGACCGCCTCAACACCCGCGTCTCCCTCTACCGCCTGAAAGACAAAAACGCCGCCGCACCGCTGAACCCGAACAACCGCAACACCCGTTACGCAGCCTTGGGCAAACGCGTGATGGAAGGCGTTGAGACCGAAATCAGCGGCGCGATTACACCGAAATGGCAAATCCACGCAGGTTACAGCTATCTGCACAGCCAAATCAAAACCGCCTCCAACTCGCGCGACGACGGCATCTTCCTTCTGATGCCCAAACACAGCGCAAACCTGTGGACAACTTATGAAGTTACGCCCAAGCTGACCCTCGGCGGCGGCGTGAACGCGATGAGCAGCATCTCCTCGGCGGCAGGGCTGCGCGCAGGCGGCTACGCCACATTCGACGCCATGGCAGCATACCGCTTCACGCCCAAATTGAAGCTGCAAATCAACGCCGACAACATCTTCAACCGCCACTACTACGCCCGCGTCGGCAGCGCAAACACCTTCAACATTCCCGGCTCGGAGCGCAGCCTGATGGCAAACCTCCGCTACGACTTCTAAAACGGGAAAAGCAAAAGGAAAACAAATCACCGCCAAAAACCAGAAGACCAACACATTACGGAAACAGACCGGACAGGCAGGGAACACTACCTGTCCGGTTTTATCATTTATGTCCCATGTTTGACATAGAGAAAACGGCAGATATAGCCCAAAGGTCGTCTGAAACATCCGACAACCCGATAACACACACAACACACCCCACCAACACAACCGACAACCCCGCCATGACCTCACGCACCGCACACTGGCAAGCCGCCCGCCTGCTGCAAGCAGAAGAAACCCACATCCGCTCCAAGCACACCGGCCGCAGCTACCGCATCCAAACCGCCGCTATCGGCAGCCCGCCCCCGCAAGGCTATCCCGTCCTCCATATCCTCGACGGCGACGCCTTCTTTCCCGCCGCCCTCAGCATGTCGCAATCCCTGCTCATCAACCCCATGACCCGAAGCCGCGCCGCCTGCCTCATCGTCAGCATCGGCTACCCCAACGGCGAAGTCCGCGACCTGACCCAACGCGCCCTCGACTACACACCACCATTGCCCGAAACCGCCACCGAAGCGGAACGCCGCCAATACGGACAAGCCGACCGCTTCGCCGCCTTCCTCGACCACGAACTCGCCCCCGCCCTCGCCGCCAAATACCCCGTCAACCCCAAAGAACAAGCCCTGTTCGGACACTCCTTCGGCGCATTGTTCGGACTCTATTCCCTCTTCACTGCCCCCGACCGCTTCAAACACAACCTGCTCGCCTCCCCCTCCGTCTGGTGGCACAACCGCCGCGTCCTCGACTTCCTCCCGTCCGCCCTTCCCGCCGACACCGCCGTCCGCATCAGCGTCGGCGAACACGAAGGCCGCAGCAACCGCCCCGAACAAATCGGCAGAGAAATGGTCGCCCAAGCCAAACTACTTGCAGGCACCCTCCAACACCTCGGCGCAGACGCACAATTCACCCTCTACCCCAACGCTAACCACGGCAACACCCCCTTCTACGCCCTCCCCGACCACATCGAATACCTCCGCCAAGCGTGGCAGAAGAAATAAACAGGCAGGAACGAAAAACCGTATTCCAAACAAAGAGAAATACGGCTTGAGTGGTGGCGGTTGGGGATTTTCAGACGACCTTTTTCACGAATCTATAAAGGTTTTATTCAATTAACTTGGGATAAGCGAAGTTTGTAGCGTGGGCTATGCCCACGAACCTATCGTCCAACAACCCGAAATCCAGCAACAGTCAAATTTGTATTTATTTCGTGGGTAGAACCCACGCTACGGATTGTTAGTTGTATTTGCCGTCTTACATCGTTGGCAAAGCCCACGCCACTCGTTGCTGCAACGGAACTTGTCCCTTCCCCCGTTTGGCGTGGGAAGGTTAGGATGGGGGTGGTTTTGTGGGTTTAGATAAAATCAAATTCGTTCAGCCCGTAGAGCCACCCTCTCCCCAGCCCTCTCCCGCCAGACGGGAGAGGGAGTAGGTCGCAGGTAAAAACGAGGTCGTCTGAAAACTTTGGGATTTGGGTGTTAGGGAAACCCGTTCACGTTCGTTTTCAAACGACCTTTTATTCAATCAATGCAGGCTTGGAATAACTCAAGTAGCGTGGGCTGCGCCCGCGAAATCTACCACCTGATAATCCAAATCAGACTACAGTCAAATGAGTATTTATTTTTCGCATTCATCTCGTAGGCAAACCACACGCTACGGGTTGCTGTAACAGCAACTTGTCCCTTCCCCCGTCTGGCGGGGGAAGGTTAGGATGGGGGTGGCTTTACGGTTTTAGGTAAAAGCAAATTCGTATTCGTACACCCCATAGAGCCACCCTCTCCCGCCGGACGGGAGAGGGGGCAGGTTGCCGATAAAAACAAGGTCGTCTGAAACCTCAAAGCTTTCAGACGACCTTTTATCCGCTTCTCCTATTTCCACCACCCGCTACTCAGCGGGAACGTTATCGGGTCGTAATACTTCGGCAGTTGTTGCGGGATGCCGAGGTTGTTGCGGTAAACGACGCGGTAACGGTCGGCGTACCAGGCGGGGACGATAATGTATTGGTGGCGGATGGTGCGGTCTAGTGCCCGGGAGGTGGTTTTCAGCTCTTCGCGGTTGGTAAAGCTGCCGAAATGTTTGAGCAGCTTTTCGACTTCGGGGCGGCACACGCCGGCGAGGTTTTGACTGCCGGGGATTTTGGCGGCTTCGCAGCCGAAATAATCGTATTGTTCGTTGCCGGGGCTTTCGCTGTTGGCATAGACGGTAATGGTCATGTCGAAGTCGAAATCGTTGAGACGCCTTTGATATAAGGCGGGGTCGGTAACACGGATATTCATGGTGACGCCGATTTTGGCTAGGTCGCGCTGCCATTTGGCGGTAATGCGTTCGTAGTTTTTGGATGCGGTCAGGAACTCGAAGGTCAGGGGTTTGCCTTGGCTGTCGGTCAGTTTGCCGTTTTTATAGCGGTAGCCTGCTTTTTCTAAAAGAGCGCGGGCTTTGAGCAGGTTGGGGCGTATGCCTGTCTTCGGGTCGGTTTGAGGCGGCTCGGGAACGGGTTGGTTCAGGACGGCGGGGGCTAGGGTGTTGCCGAGGGACTGGAGCAGTTTCAGTTCCGCGCCTTGCGGTTTGCCTGTCGCCGCCATCTCGCTGTTGGTGAAGAAGCTGTTGCTGCGGCGGTATGCGCCGTAGAAAATGCGGGCGTTGACGCTTTCAAAGTCGAAACTCTCGACCATCGCCTGCCGCACGAGGATGTTGTTGAACGGGACGCGGCGCATATTCATAACGAAGCCCTGCATGCCGGCATTGCTTTGTTGCACCCATTCGTATTTGCCCAAGCCGCGTTTGGCGAGCATTTCGCCGGGATAAGCCCGCGCCCAGTTTCGGGCGATGTTTTCATAAACGAAGTCGTATTGTCCGGCTTTGAGGCCTTCGAGGCGGACGCTGTTGTCTTTGAAATATTTGAAGCGAACGGTGTCGAAGTTATATCTGCCTTTGCGGGTCGGGAGGTTTTGCGCCCAGTAGTTTTTATCGCGCGCGTATTCGCTCATGCGTCCGATGTCTGCTTTGACGAAGCGGTAGGGGCCGGAGCCGATGGGCATTTTGTTCGCGCCTTTTTCCAGCCCTTCGGGATAGCTTTTATGTGAAAATACAGGCAGTTGCCCCAAGACCATGTGTAATTCGGCGTTGCGCTGTTTGAAGCGGAAAACGACTGTCCTGTCATCGGGCGTTTCGACTTTGGCAACATCGCTCCAGTAGATGCGGTAGGAGGGATTGGCGGCTTTGTCTTGGATAAGCAGGCGGAAGGAGGCGGCGACGTCTTTGGCAAGCACGGGATCGCCGTTGTGGAATTTAGCCTTCGGGTTGAGTTTGAATGTTGCCGACAGCCCGTCTTCGGCAAGTGAAAAGTCTTCCGCCAGCAGCCCGTACATGGAGAAAGGTTCGTCCCAACTGTTGTCCGTAAGCTTATCCACGGTCAGCATGAGGACGCCGACTTCTTTGTCGCCTTTGAGGGTGAACGGGTTGAACGTATCGAAGCCGCCCTGTATCGGCAGGGAAAACACGCCGCCTTTTGGCGCGTCGGGATTGACGTATTCGTAGGCGCGAAAGTTGGCGGGATATTTCGGCTCCTGCCCCAAACCCAAACCGTATGCGGCAAAAGCGGTGGCAGAGGAGAAGGAAAGTAGCAGCAGGACGAGCTTTTTCATAAGGTTTCAAACCGAGCGGGACGATGAAGCCCGATTATAGCAAAAGGTCGTCTGAAAACCGTTTTCAGACGACCTTTTATCCGTTTCAAAAATACTCAAGACTGCTGCCGGTTTTTCGCCTGCGCGTCAAACTCCGCCAGCGTCATGTTCAAAGTCTGCAAACACGGCGTCATCACCGCATCGACGGCTTGGTTCACATGATCCCTTCCCAAAGGCGACGGGCGGTAAACAAAGAGCTTGAAGAGTTCGCTCAACTCAATCGAATCCGCCCCCGTTTTTAACACCCAGCCCTGACGGCCGTTGTAGATATAACCGTGTCGCGCCAGCTTTTCCAGAAGCTCGCCCAATTCATCGTAGCCCATATTGATATGTCGTCTGAACTCCTGAACAGGCAAGGCTTTGCCCTCTTTTTGCGCCGCATCCAAAAGCAGCAGGATTTTCAACACATCGTCAAACCGCCCGCGTGAATCGAATCCCCTGCGGAACGCATCGCCCTGCCAATAGGACAGTGACGAAGTCAGCACCGCGCCGCCCAACACCAGCGTCCACAGCAAATTCAGCCACACCAAGAAAAACGGTACGGCGGCAAAAGCCCCGTAAATCGAGCGGTAGCCGTCGAAATTGCCCATATACCAAGCAAACAGGAAACGCGCCGTCTCCAAGCAAAACGCCGTGACCAAAGCCCCGATAAACGCATGACGCCCGGGCACGAAGCGGTTGGGCACAAAACGGTACAGCCCCCACAGCAAAAGCGTGGCAAAAAACAGCGTCCCCAAGGTTTGCAGTACCCCCACCACCCATTGCGGCGCAAACGAAGCCAGCGCAGAATCCTGCACCGAGCCGACCATAAAAGAAATCCCCACGCCCAAAGACAGCGGTCCAAACGTCAGCAACGCCCAATACACCAAAAACTGCATCATCCAAGGCCGCTGCGTATTGACCCGCCAAATCCGGTTAAACGTATTGTCAATCGTCCGAATCAGCATCAGCGACGTCACCACCAGCATCACACTCCCGATCGCCGTCAACTTTCCCGCCTGATCGCGGAACGCATTGATATAATCAAACACCATGTCCGCACCCTGCGGCACAATAGTCTGATTGACGAACGCCACAAAAGAATCCGACCAACGGTCGAACACAGGGAAAATCGAAGCGACCGCCACCATCACCGTCAACACCGGCACCAAAGCCAGAAGCGTCGTAAAAGTCATACTCGACGCCGCCTGCGGCACACGCTCCTCATCGAAACGCCGAACCACAAACCACGCAAACGCAAACGCCTTACTACTCAACAAACCTTGCCACCACTTCAAAAACGGCATAATCTTTCCCGAAAAAATAACCAATTAAAAATAAAAAAACAGAAAACGCCGCAGCGCACTCACTCTACGTCGTCTGAAAACACAGCTTCAACAGCCAAACACCGATTTTCAACCAACCCCATTGTAACGGAATACCCAAATGAACCCAAATCCCCTCAAAATACTCGTCCTCTACTACTCCCAAAACGGCAGCACCCTCAACCTCGCCCGCCAAATCGCACGCGGCATCGAAAGCGTCGCAGGCTGCGAAGCCGTATTGCGCACCGTACCCAAAGTCTCCACCGTCTGCGAAGCCGTCGAAAAAGACATCCCCGACAGCGGCGCACCCTACGCTACCGCCGAAGACCTCAAAACCTGCGCCGCCCTCGCCCTAGGCAGCCCCACCCGCTTCGGCAACATGGCAGCCGCCATGAAATACTTCATCGACGGCACTATCCCCCAATGGCTCGGCGCAGAACTCGCCGGCAAACCCGCCACCGTCTTTACCAGCACCTCCTCCCAACACGGCGGACAAGAAACCACCCTCCTCACCATGATGCTCCCCCTCCTGCACCAGGGCATGATCATCAGCGGCATCCCCTACACCGAATCCGCCCTCAGCAGCACCCGAAGCGGCGGCACCCCCTACGGCGCGTCCCACGTCGCCGGACACGACAGCAAACCTGCCCTGACCGCCGAAGAAAACGACATCGCCTTCGCACAAGGCAAACGGCTGGCAGAACTCGCCGTCAAGTTGGCTTAAGGCGGATAGCTTAGCAATCCAATCTGCCAAAAGCCAAAAGGTCGTCTGAAAACCTGATTTCCAAGTTTTCAGACGACCTTTTTATTATTCTCAAATCCCGTCATCCCAGTTTTTTAGCCATGATTAAACTGCCCCACGCGCAAAAATGTTGCGGTTTGCTCGGCGGTAATGTGTTTGAACAGCATACCGCTGTGGCTGACGGGCAAGATAACGTGGTCGCGCATATTCGGGCAGCGGGTTTCGCTGACCATAACCGTGCCGTCGTGTTCGCCGTGCAAGCCCAATACGCGCCCCAGTCCGAGCGGTTTGTTGCCGGCGATACTGCCCAGTTCGATATGTTCGGGCAAATCGGGCGTGCCGCCGTCGAGCGCATCGCGATAAGCGCCGCCGAGTACGGGCGTTTTCAATCCGAGCCGGAATACCCTTTGCGCAGCCCTGCTGCCTTGATGCGGCGTACCGAAGGTTACGATGCGGCCGGTAAATTTTTCGGGGTAGGCGGCGGCAAAGTGTCGCAACACCAGTCCGCCCAGACTGTGTCCGGCAAAATGCAGAGGCTCACCCGTCTCGTGTTTTTCAACAAACTCCACCAATGCCTGCGTGTGCTGCGGCATGGTGTGTCAGACGCTGTAATAACCAAACAGGGCAACGTCAAAGCCTTGTTTCTCCAGCATATCCGCTAAAGGTTTCATCACCCAAGAGTGCATGTGCAGTCCGTGTAATAAGATGATTTTTGACATGAGATGCTCCTGTATTTTGCCGTAAGCATTATGCCATAAGTCAGTCAGACCGTATTGCGGGCGTGTTTTGTCTTTTGAAAACGGGCTTAAGCTCCGGTTAAAATCTGTTGCCGTATTTTCAGACGACCTTGGTTTGAGCGGATCGGGTTTAAAAGTCCGTTCCAAAGAAAAAAGGTCGTCTGAAAACCTGATTTCCAAGTTTTCAGACGACCTTTTGTTCATACAACACTTACTCGTCGGCTTTGTAACCTTTGACGGCAAAGAAGACGATATAGAGGTAGCACACGGCTGATACGACAAAAGACGACATCAGGCTGTAAGTATCGACCGCCCAACCTTGTACGACCGGAACAATCGCACCGCCGACGATGGCAGTACAAAGTACGCCGGAAGCGGCATTGGTGAATTTACCGAGGTTTTTGGTCGCCAGCGAGAAGATGGTCGGGAACATGATGGAGTTGAAGAAGCCGATGGCAAGCAGTGCCCACATAGCGACGTCGGCATTGCCTTTACCGGTCATCATGGCGATGATGAGCAGGACAACGGCGATAGTGGCGTTGAAGGCAAGGTAGCGGTTGGGCGCGATTTTCGCCATAACTGCCGAGCCGAGGAAGCGTCCGACCATAGCACCGCCCCAATAGAACGACAGGTATTGGGCGGCGGAAGCGTGATCCAATCCTTTCAGGAAGCCCAAGACGTTGACCATCAGCGAGCCGATGGATACTTCCGCGCCGACGTAGCAGAAAATACCTGCCGCACCGAGGACGAGGTGTTTGTATTGCCACACGCTGTGTTTGCCGTCGTGGTTGTGTTCGCTTTCTGCTTCGGCGATTTTACGCGCGTCAGGCAGACGGATCATTTTCACAAAGACGGCGAGGATAACCAACAGACCTGCCAGACCCAAGTAAGGGATTTGAACGGAGGAAATCTTTTCGGCTTTGCTGACTGCCTGCGTCGCATCCGCCAGAATCAGGAACGCGCCGATTTGAGGGGCGATGGTCGTACCCAATGAGTTGAACGCCTGCACCAAAGTCAACGTAGCGGATTCTTTGCCCGGTTTCGCCAACAGGGTTACATAAGGGTTGCCCGCAACCTGCAACAGGGTTACACCCGAAGCAAGAATGAAGAGCGCACCCAAGAAAGTCGGGTAAGAGTGGCTGCCCGCAGCAGGATAAAACAACAAGCATCCGACGGCGGTCAGCAAGAAGCCGCCGATCACGCCGTTTTTGTAGCCGATTTTACCGACGAGATGCCCCATAGGAATCGACATGATGGCATAGGCGGTAAAGAAGCAGAACTGAATCAGCATCGCCTGAACATAAGTCAGATCGAAAATTTCTTTCAAATGCGGAATCAAGATGTCGTTCATGCAGGTAATGAAACCCATCATGAAGAAGAGCGTGGTCAGGACGACCAGCGCGGAATTATGGTTTTGTTGTGATGGCGTAGACATGATTTGCCTTTCGATTTATTGGAATTGACCGTACAAACAGTTAATATCCGTTAATAACGGGCTGAATCATACTGGCTTTTGCCATTCTTGCAAACACTGAAAACACGCCGACTACATCGAGTTTCAGCAAGATTCTGTCCGATAAAGTATTTTATAGACAGAATCAGTCTAAATTTTACAAAAATCTACCCGCAAACGACTTAAAATCTTATTTCAGACGACCTTTGACCTGACGCAAACTTATCCGCCATGCCCCTCATTTACGCCTATCTCGGACTCGCCGCCTCCGCCTTTACCTCCGCCACCATCCTGCCCGGCACGTCCGAAGCCGCCTTCGCCGCGTTCATCTATAACTATCCCGAACAGGCATACGGCGCGTGGTTGTGCGCCGGACTGGCAAACGGCTTGGGCAGCATGGTTTCCTATTGGATGGGACGGCTGATTCCGTCCAAGAAAAGGTCGTCTGAAAAAACCCTGCGCCTGCTCCAACGCTGGGGCACCCTGCCCCTTTTGTTCGCCTGGCTGCCCGTTATCGGCGATGCGCTGCCCATTGCCGCAGGCTGGCTCAGGCTCAACCCCTACACCTCCGCACTCATGCTCCTGACCGGAAAAATCCTGCGCTACGGCATCATCCTCGCCGGCATCAAAGGCATGATGTAGCCCGTTGCGACAAAACCTGCCGCATTCATTTTCAGACGACCTGAAACAGCGTAAAATCCTAAAGGAAATATCCCGTCCCTTCATTTTTGCAAAGCGAGAAATCATGTTCTTCAATCACATCGAAGCCGCCCCCGCAGACCCCATCTTAGGCTTGGGCGAAGCATTCAAAGCCGAAACCCGTCCCGAAAAAGTCAACCTCGGCATCGGCGTATATAAAGATGCATCCGGCGCGACTCCCATCGTCAAAGCCGTCAAAGAAGCCGAAAAACGCCTGCTCGAGAGCGAAACCACCAAAAACTACCTCACCATCGACGGCGTTGCCGACTACAACGAACAAACCCAAATCCTCCTTTTCGGAAGAGACCACGAAATCGTCGCCAGCCGCCGCGCCAAAACCGCCCAAAGCCTCGGCGGCACAGGCGCATTGCGTATTGCCGCCGAATTCGCCAAACGCCAGTTGAACGCACAAACCGTCTGGATTTCCAACCCCACATGGCCCAATCACAACGCCATCTTCAAAGCCGTCGGCATCCAAGACAAGCCCTACCGCTACTACGACGCCGCCAAACACGGCCTAGACTGGGACGGCATGATTGAAGACCTGAACCAAGCGCAAAAAGGCGATGTCGTCCTGTTGCACGGCTGCTGCCACAACCCCACCGGCATCGACCCCACGCCCGAACAATGGGAAACCCTCGCCAAACTCTCCGTCGAAAAAGGCTGGCTGCCCCTGTTTGACTTCGCTTACCAAGGCTTCGGCAACGGCCTCGAAGAAGACGCATACGGCTTGCGCACCTTCTTGAAATACAACAAAGAATTGCTCATCGCCAGCTCCTACTCCAAAAACTTCGGTATGTACAACGAACGCGTCGGCGCATTCACCTTAGTCGCAGAAGACGAAGCCACCGCCGCCCGCGCACACAGCCAAGTCAAAACCATCATCCGCACCCTCTACTCCAACCCCGCCTCCCACGGCGCGAACACCATCGCCCTCGTGTTGAAAGACGCGGATTTGAAAGCACAATGGATTGCCGAACTCGACGAAATGCGCAGCCGCATCAAAGCCATGCGCCAAAAATTCGTCGAGCTGCTCAAAGCCAAAGGCGCGACTCAAGACTTCGACTTCATCATCGAACAAAACGGCATGTTCTCCTTCAGCGGCCTCACGCCCGAACAAGTCGACCGCCTGAAAAACGAATTCGCCATCTACGCCGTGCGCTCCGGCCGCATCAACGTCGCCGGCATTACCGATGACAACATCGACTACCTTTGCGAAAGCATCGTAAAAGTGTTGTAATCCACATCAGGCAATACAAAAAGGTCGTCTGAACTGCACCCCAAAAGTTGGACACATCCCCTCCAACTCACAAGGTGCAGTTT
>ERZ773062.243-NODE-243-length-34792-cov-8.851657_pt1 | contig 34792 bp, 58 predicted proteins | sample MGYA00580626_ERZ773062 | MGnify/ENA primary metagenome ERZ773062 (study PRJEB29015, sample SAMEA2738003) | human oral metagenome | biome: human oral; feature: human-associated habitat; material: dental | place: China | collected 2058 ... | reverse complement strand
AGCTTGAACAACAAAAAGGTATGATTTTCTCATACCGAATAACAAAGGTAGAAAGGATCAAAAGTGCTTGAAGATTTAAAAAGCAATGACGGCGAAGACAGCGTAAAGACTGTAGACCAGGCAGTAGCGCTGCTTGGCGAGGTGCAAGACTGGCTTATCAAAGAGCTTGCCCGGCCACAATACTACCGAAAGCAACTAGCTGAAGCAATAACAGACATTGAAAAAGCTATAGATTTAACAATTGATTATGGCGAGAAGATGGGAGAGTGGGAGTGAAGCAGCAAATTTTAGAAGTGCTCGACAAGTCAACTAATAATGGTATGAAGGCAGACGAGATTATGGAGATTACCAGGAGATGGCTCGTAGAGAATCTAAACGATGTTCTTTACGACGGCAAGGACGGTGATATTAATGCGCCGGCTTTTGTCGACGATATAAAAATATTTATGATTGGAAGGTTACGATGACAAACGACCAAACATTTAAAAGCTGTAGCTCGCTAATGGCTGGCACAGCGCCACATCTTACTATAGTGACAGCAAACGAGCTGTTTGACACACTCAACGAAGACGGGAGCGGTAGCGATGAGTGAGAAATGGCGAGACAGCGCACTATGCGCACAAACAGACCCGGAAGCTTTCTTTCCACAGAATAAAGCGTATGTGGATGACTACAACGGGTACAACAACTACAACGACGCCCGCAAAATCTGCGCAGAGTGTCCAGTAAGGGGTGAGTGTCTAGCAGATGCGCTTATGACTGGCGACGTAGAGTACGGCATGCGCGGCGGTCTAACGCCACGTGAGCGTATGGGTATTTTGGCAACGAAGGTGGCGATGTATGAGTAAGTATATCGTATCGTCACTGAGTAAATACAGCGAGCACGACAATGAAATACTAATGGTAAATAAGGTAATTACATTTAACAAAAAGCCAACATTTGAAGAGGTGCACGCGGAATTTGAAGAGTTTGTCTTTTTCGACGAGGACGAATGGAAAAAAATTAACGACGAAACATGGGAGACATACAGCGACAGCGACTACTACGAGTATGGCGACCCGCTTTGCTACCAAATAAAGATCCAGACGCCAAAGCAACACAAAGAGATGGTAGACAATTGGATCGAATATATCAAACTTAATACGACACCAAAGGAAGTGGCAAATGCTACTAACTAAATACAAAGTACAAGAGCTGGTGGAAGGTGTCGAAATTGATATGGACGAAGTAGAGGCCAAGACAGTAGCTTTTGTTAAAGAATTTGACGACGACAGCGTCACACTTGTGTATGCTGCTGTTGAAATATTCAAAGATAAAATACTAGACGAATTGGGGAGACTATAAATGATCCAAGACGTAAACAAAGCCACTGGTGAGCTGTGCGAACTAGACGCTAGCACACCAGAGGCTGCTGCCATCGCTTATGAATATCTAACACAGATGGAGGCGATGGCGCGGCGGATGAAGCAACATATCAAGCAAGATATGTTGGTGCGGATGGGAGACGATGAAGAGCTAGACGCTGGCAACGGTTATGTTTTCAAGTTTTCTAGCCGGGCTAGCAAGTATATCTACCACAAGCCAACACTCAAAAAATATCTGGATGAGGACGCTATGGACTCTATCAGTGTGGTTGATGTGAAGGCAGCGGACAAGCTCGTAAAAGAGCTTAAAGAGTCCGGCGTGTTAAGCGATGAGGAGATTAAAGAGCTGAACGACGCCAAGTATGTAGAAAACTACACGAGCGTGTTTAAGCTGGAGGTGCAGTAATGCATCTACGACTATTCAAAAAGCGTATTAAACAGTCGCTGAACTGGAAAAAATTGCCAAGTAACCTTAAGCCTAGATATATTCTAGAGGAAATGGAGAGTTATGCAGAGAAGGCCAAAAAGCGCAAAAGCGGAGGCAAGCATACACGCACGAGTAGCGGATCACATAAAGATTAAGTGGCCGTTTGCTGTATTTCACACAGACTATGCGGCTGGCCTTAAAATGACTATAGGCCAGTCCGCACAAAACAAACGGCTACAAAGCGGGCGTGGTTATCCAGACCTAACGATACTAGAGCCTGTGAACGGTTTACACGGCCTCCTCATCGAGTTAAAGCGTGAGGATGTGCATTTGTACGCCCGTAGGACAGGCAGCAAGGTACGAGAGGGCGACTATAAGGTACGTAAGGCTGGCGACTGGGCAAACAGGCACTACGAAGAGCAGGCAGCTATGCTGCTTGAGCTGTTAAAGCGTGGCTACTACGCTACCTTTGCGTGTGGCTACGATGAGGCCGCAGGAATCGTTGATAAATATCTATCAGGGGGTATACATACCAAGCACCGATTTGAACTTGTGCAAGAGTATGAGGCGGTATTTGAAAACTACAAAATAGACACTAACAATAACGAGGAGGTGTTTTAATGACACCAGGTCAAAAGCGAGCAAAAGCGCTGCTAGATAGCGACCCTAACTACTACAAAAAGATAGCAGAAAAATCAAAACAATCACAAAAACGATACAAAATGAACACAAAGAAAGCAACAATCGCGGCATGGAAGCGGTGGCACAAGGATGAGCCGCTGCCGGAATGGATCGAGCAAATGGATGAATAAAACCAGCCATTTTGCTTGACTTATGCACGACGTTGATATACAATAGAAACGTAATATAAAACGAAAGGACAAGATGTGGCTGAAACACAACAGCTAAACCTTTACCAAAAGCTTGCCAAGATAACTGGCGAGATTGGGGTTATTGCCAAAGACGGTAATAACCAACAGCAAAAGTATAAATATATCGAGTACGAAACCATCGCTGGTAAGTTCCGTGAGCTTTTCAGTAAGTACGGTGTCGTGCTCATTCCAAGTATGGTCGAGCAGGAGCGTAGCGCTATCACGACCAGCCGTGGCAGTTCTGGCGTGAGTACTGTATGCCACTTTGAATTTACAGTAGTAAACGCCGACAAGCCAGACGATCGTTTTGTCGTCAAATGGCAGGGCGAGGCAGCCGACTACGGCGACAAGGCTACCAATAAGGCAGCCACAGCAGCCGTTAAGTATTACTTGATGCGCCAATTCAACATCAGTAGCAAGGGCGACGAAGACCCGGACAGTCAGACGCCAGAGGTTGGGCAAAAGCAACAAAAGCCGGCGATGGCTAGCGTTCGCCAGATTGTAGCAGTGAGCAAGCGGCTCGCCGCAAAGGGTGTGACGAGCGCTGAAGACCGCAAAGCTATCCTTGGCGCTGCCATTGGTGGCAAGGGCGCTGTACTCGACCCGAACAGAGTACCCGTGGCGAAGCTAAAAGAGGTAGCAAATCGAATCGAAGGGGCTACACTCGAACAATTGCTAGCATCAATCGATAAAAAACCAGAACAGCCAACGCCAGATGAATTTGATGGGCCAGTTGACTTTGACAACATACCGGAGTTTTAAGAATGGTAGACAACAGACAATGTGCAGATATGGCAAAGCGGGTATTAAGTATGTACACCAACCCACTCTCCGCTGCTAATGCCGAACTGCCGAAAAGTAATGTAAACGTCCAAATAAAGCAGTTTAAAGACGGTAAATGGGGCTGGGTGGTGTACGATGGCTCGCTGGAGCTTTCGCACTCCACACGGCCTTATGAGACGAGCCAGGACGCGTCAGATGGCGCTGTACGGTACTTACATTATCTTGGCCGACATGTCCTTGCGGCGCTTGGCTACACAAATAAAAAAGCATCATATCACGGTAACTACTTGGAGAAAGTCTAATGACTATCACAATTGATTTTGTAAAGCTGTTTGTATGGTTTTACCTTCTGTGCTCAATATGGGCTGGTGTAGGCTATACATTTAAGATTCTACAGGCAGAAACAAAAGGCGAGGCTATCGGTAGCGCTGTTGGTGTTATTGTTATGGCGATCGCCACATATTTGCTTGTAAAAGCATATCTGTAGTTTTCCACAGGTAACGAACAAAGCCGGCAATAATGTCGGCTTTTTCTATTGCATTATGCACGACGCTAGCGTACTATAAAAACATAAAGGTAAACAGAAAGGATATATAGCTTTGACTATCAAAGAGCAAATACGTTATGGCGTGCTGTATACGTCGCGTTTTATGCACTATGCACACGTAGAAGATAAAGACGGTGTGCTTTATTTCAGGTCGGAGGGCGAGATTGTCGACATGTACGACTATAGCGACGCCGCCAAACAGATAGAGGCCGAAATGGATGAGCACCATATAAATAAAGCCACGGTATACGTGGACACAGTAGAATCGTTTACCGTCACAAGGTAGCAGAAAGTGGGAAACCCCTACTGTCTTCTACATCAGCAGGGGTTGAAAAGAGGGTAAAGTGGTTGTGGAAACCAAGGTACTTGGAAGGCCGAAACCCTCCACTAGCTCAATTATAGCACATGACTATTTCAAATCAATAGAAAGCCCCGCCGGAAACATAACAAAACGGCGGGGCGTGTTACCTGGTTGGAGAAAGGACGAGACAACCAGGGCTGCGACGTACCCATAGGGGGGCGAATAACTCAAACGTCGTACCTCTATTTTACCAATGGCAGTGTGATATACACAACTACTTGATATGGAATATAGAACGGATGGCGTTTACAAGCCATTGCACCATACTATGGATCGATACAAGCATCTTGTGATCTTCATCTGCTTTGTCGTCCTCTTTGGCTTCTGGCTCGGCTGGAGTCTCTGGCGTTTCAGGCTCAGGAACAGTAGCACGGTTTTGGCGCTCAGCTTCTGCGGCCTTGGCTTCCTCGGCTGCTTTGGCTTTTGCCTCTGCTTCTGCACGAGCTTCCGCCTCGTGAGCTGCTCGAGTCACAGCCTCTTGGCGCTGTCGGTACTCCTCAGAGGCCAGCAGATCGCGCTCAATTGCGCCGTAGTCCCAACCTTGGGCTATCTGCCCTCGGTAGTGCTTTAGCCCTTCCTCGTCCGCCTCACGGCCTAATACGCGCTGGTAGATGCGGTTAATCTCATCTATCTGGCTCTGGATAGCTTTGCGGCCAGCCTCTGCTTCCTCTTCACGGCGTTGGCGCACAATGCGGCCCTCTTGCGAGTTGGCCAAGTCCTCTTCGATTTGCTGCCAGTTCCATCCAGCGTCAATTTGCTTTAGGTAGTGACTCTTTGCGCCTTCGTCTACGTCGCGGCCAAGTACCCTGTGGTACAAACCGTTAAGATAGTTTACCTCATCGCTGCGGTCACGGGTTCGTACGATATTCTCAACGTAGCTACGGACGCGGTAAATGTTGTAGCCACCAATACGCCAAGGTGCGTCGATTGGCGAGACATTAGCGCTGTAGACAGTACCTACACCGTAATCAGCGGTACGTTGGCCGCTGGCGCTTACGTTCTCCTCAAACACAGTACCATCACCCATATAAACGCCAATATGGCCGTAACCGCCACCGTCGTAAGGCCAGACGATAATATCGCCACGCTTTAGGTCGCCGACACGATCAGCAATGCCTTGTGCTACGAGTGTGTTGCCAAAGTCTTTAGCATCACCACGGGCAGCGAATGGCCGCGGTACATTTTCACACATTTCAGCCAAAAACCACTTAATGAGGCTAACACACTGCCCAGTTAGCACACCTTCGGTGTTATCAGACAGCCCAGCAGGGAAAAAGATGCCAATGCGCTTGCTTGCCCAGTCTTGTGCGTTTGCATCTACTGCCATTATTTAGCCTCCGTGCTCTCGTCGTCAGCGTAGAAAGCTTTGTATAGGCCCTCTGCTGCGTTCCAAGCGTAGCTAATAGCACCGCTCCAGGTAGCAAACAGGCCCATGCTCGGCAGAAAACCAAGGTCAAAAAGCTGCTTCTCAAGCCCTGGCACAGCCAGCAAGCCAAGCGCTGCTGTCAATACAGCAAGCACGACCTGTAGGCCAGTACGAACTGCGCGCCCAAGTTTAGTGTGTTTGTTAAGTAGTTGTTTTGCAAGTTCCATTGCAAACCTCCATTTAATTAAATTGTTATGCAATTAGGTTGGTGGTCGATTTTGTATAAACGCCTGTACGCGCCATTCTGCTCGCTCGGATACTTCCAGGCAATCCATGACGTTTGGTTGCCAGAGTTATCTTTAACATCCACACAAGCTAACACGGGGCTTTGGCCATCTGTGCCGTTCGCCCCGTTTAATCCGCTTAAGCCTGCTGCGCCAGTCGCTCCGGTAGCTCCAGTCTCACCCTTACACTTGCCGTTCGCACAGTATCGCGCCACGGCTGCGGCTACCTGCTCGTCAGATGCGTTTTTACCGTCACCCCCCTTACAATTCCCGCTTGCACAATATGATGCTACAGCAGCGGACACTTGTGCGCTAGTGGGCGACTCTGAACACTGATTGGTGATACAGTAGGCTTTAACCGCCACAGCAATTTCTGTAGCGGTTGGTGCTCTACCGTCTGCCCCGTCTTTACCAGACGTTCCGATAACCGAACCGACATTGCGAGCCTCACCGTCGGAGTAGTAGACGACTAGATTGCCGTTTTTGTCTACTTGGGCGTTAGTGATGCTAGTTACTGGCTTTTCAACCTTTACACCGCCACTTATAGTGACAGATTGGCCAGGCTGTAGTGTAAGGCTTTTAAAGAGAGTGTAGCCACTAAAGGCCAGGCTAAATATCATAGCTACTGATAGCGCTTTAAGCAGCTTATCCCTTTTCAACCACTCTACAGCGTGTCGTACCTTGCTCATCGTAGCAACCCCCCGCTCCCCCTACTTAGTAATGCGATAGCTATGGGAATAAATGAGGTGATCACAGCACCGACTACGAGACGAAACAGCCAACGGTTGCGGTCTCTTGCGTCTGCCGCGTCAGCCTTCAGGTCTTTAATCTCGCCGTCTAGCTCGCGTATCTGCGCCTCAATGTCCTTTTTGTACAGGTCAAGCGCGTAGATTGGCACAAAGCTGCCCTCTTTGCGTGCCTCGTGCTTTTGTATGGCATCGTCTATAGCCTCTTTAACCTCGTACTTATTCATTGGCATTAGTTCGCTCATCGCTTGGTGTACTCCATGATCACTAGGGCTGTGCCATCCGACCGGGTGTTGTAACGGAGTTGTTGCACACCGTTATAGACTGCGAGTTTTGCCTGGAAGTACTGCAAGTTCGGGGCTGCCGGGTTGGTGTAACCGTTCGGATAGCGCTCACCATTAGCCATGTTAAGAACAGCATCAAAATTAATGAGGCTATCCACCATAGCAAATGTACCGTCGGCAAAGCCATTTTCTTGTCCATTGCCAGTTGTGTTAAATCTAAACACTTTGCGGTAGATTGGCTTGCCGTCGATAAAGGTTTTGTTGGTGTTAATTTCGCTTGTGGAATACTTATTTTCATTAAACTGCGTCCAGTCGATTGCGTTGCGGCCGATACTGCTATCGCCGTAGCCCTTAAAGTTGATTGATTTATCTTTCATAAAACGGCCGTCAACAAAACCAGGTGATGCAAAGTCTCTAATGTCGACGCACTTATTAAAGGTAATCTGCGTAACTCCAGCGTCCACACGCACCTTGGATAGCCCAATAAATGGGTTGCCAGCGCCCACGGCAGACTGTATTTGGCTCTCGCTCGCCCCCTGTGGGTTGCTTGATGGCGCACCTTGTACAACCATGAGTTTGCACATGTTGTTGCTGTTGTTGGTCACACCGGTTGTTGGCGTTACCTTCATGTCAACGTAAAGCACCACAGTATCGATACGTGGGTTACTCGTGTTAGCGGTTGGTATAGTTAGAGCCTCCGGTGCATCTAGTCCACAGTAAATACGGTACATTTTACCACCACTGTTACGCGGTAAGGCCGCAATACCACTGTCTACCTTCACAGACATGCCCGGGGTGTCAGTAGGCGTCACTACGAGGCCGCCAAGCACATCGCCTTGGATATGCCAGCTAAAGCCAATCATGTGGCCGTACTCGTCGGTCTTGCCTCCGTCTCTGTTAAATACAAGTCTTGTCATTATGTGTAATCCTTTCAGTTTATATTGTAGTCAAAATATTAATCTTCAGCGAGCCCCTACCGGCAGCGTACAGGTAGAATTTGCCGCGCCATATGCCGTTATTGCGCCTGTTACCATCTAACACGATTTGCCAACGCTGCGTACCATCTACGGGGCGTAAACGTTGTACATGATGATCTACCGATCTTTCTGCTTCGTGCGTCTCAGACTTGACAACAAGGCGGTACACGAGGCTGCGTAGCTCCTCACGGTCGCCGTCCTTAGGTACAAATGTAACGTCTACCACTCGATCGTTAAACCCGACATTGTCCAAATCAACATCCCACCTATTACCACTCTGCACAATGCTTGTGCGCACGCTGTCACTCCCAAAGCCCTGCTGCCCTAGCTTTATCTCGTCACGGAATCGCCGCAAAGCATTGATGCGCTGGTAAAGGCGGTTAGCTGTCATCATATCTAACCTAGACATGCTCTACCACTCCTACTTCTACATTATCGTTTGCTACTATGTATACTTTCATGCTTACGGTCTGCCCAGCTGTGCCGGTTACGCCAACTAGCCACTCAACCTGGTTTGTACGGTTGGACACAAGCGGTAAGGGCTGCACAATCCTCTTGAAAAACTGGCCAAACGGCTTTGTCTTCTGGTCTGTCTCGTATACAAGCGTGCCGTCAGGATACCGCGCCTCAAAGATAATGTCAGCAAATAGCACCTCACTATGCTTGGCGGTTGCTGTAACACGTAGGAATTTAGCGCCAGCATTGCCGAACTGCCCACCACGCGGCAGAGGCCCTTGCCAGTCGGCTACGGTATTGGTGCTACTCTCAGTAAAGCGCATATTGTCACCACTGATTATTTGCGACTCTTTAATTTCTGCCATCTCTCGCTCTAGCTCGGACAATAAAGCTTCGAGCTTCTCACCTGGCAGCTCGCTCATTCTCTCAACTGTCATTTTACCGATACCTCTATGTAACCAGCGCACGTGCCACGTACACGCACTTTTAAGCGGAGGCGGCAAATGTTACCGGTGTTTAGTATGAGCGTTTTCCAGCGTGTCTTTAGCGGGTCACCTGCTAGTGACTCGTCAATCTCCATGAGCTTGCGCACAGTCACTGCTGCGCCGTCGCTGTCTTCATAGTATAGGCCGCCCTGTATCGAGCTATATTGTGGAAAGCTCCACGCGTCCTGGTTTATCATACCAACATACATAAACATGTAGCCGTTTACGATGGGCTGCGTTTGCGATCCATTGCCGGTAAATGTCACCGTAATCTCTCGTGAGCCGTTAGGAATCGTACCGTCGTAGTCCCATGTACGACCTGTCTCACTCTCGTAAGTACGCACACCGCTCTTACCAGAGGTGGGTTGCGTATATTTTAGCTCTCTAAAGTCGATCTGGAGTTGCCTCAGCTCCTCATACAAAGTGTTTTCAGATAAGCGATCAAGTCTAGTCATCGTCTTGATCCTCTTGGATCTGCGGTACTGTAAAGTCGTCTAGATACACTTCGATCTGCTCTTCAAAACCGTTGTCGTCCAAGTGTACCTCGATCTTTTGCACCTGGTACACCTTATTCAATCCCTCAATCATACTGTGGCCACTGGTGCGCACAGGTATGTAGTCACCAACCTTGATATAGTTTGTATCAAACTCGCGGCCGGTTACGGTGATCTTTGGAATCTCAAGCATAGTAGAGTACTTGGCTACAGCAGCAGCGGTGTTTTGGTTTAGTGTGCTTTGCTCTTTAACGCTGTTAAAGGTCACCACCTTCTCGCGGGTGTAGTAAGCGTTTATACTCAGCGGGTCACTCTGCACTGATACGATTTGATCGTCACCAAAGCCCGAACCAAGCCCCCAGATTTTGTTGTACACGCTAGTAGCCGAACGTTCGATGCTTGCACTCTTTACGTTGCCTTCAGGGCCGCCCACTACAAACTCAATGTCGGTACGTGGCGAGCCAAACGTAGGCAGTGTGTAAAACTTCTTGTCAGGGGTAACCCTCACGTCAAAATTGCCATCAATGAGGTTGGTAAGCTTCAGTATCTTATCTTTAACGTCAGCACGCTTGTATGTGCGGTCACGTAGCTTGCCGGTCATATATTGCCCGTCGTGTGGTACTTCAATGCCCATATCACCAGCGCTATCGCTCTGGATACGGCGCACAAGGTCAAGTGCAATCTCTGCGGCGTCTGTCTGGCGGTATTCATTAGTTACTAGGCGATCTTTAAGCATGTTTAGGTAGCCGGTCACACGTACTTCAATATCGGCCTCTTGGTCGATCTTGATGGTGGTAGATGTGACTTGGCCACCTACAATGTATACACCGTTACGCTTTACCCGCACGTCTGTTTGCAACGGGTAAAGTAACGACTGCGGAGGCGTACCGATGCCAGCACAATACCGCTCAAACTCGTGCAAGTCCACCATAAACTCGATGGTGTCAGCTTCGTTGCGCTCAGTAGAGTAGCGCCGATTTTTACAGAGATGGGTAATGTCTGCGAGCTTCTGGCCATTCTTGTGCCATAGCTCAAATGCGTAATCGCTGCCATGTTTAAAGTCCATGCTATACCCCCATAAAGCCGTTACGCCACTCAACGATAGCTACTACTGTGTCAGCACCGCTTGCGCTCTCCAGCCTAAAGACGTTATCGCCAGGCTGCAAGCTAAAGAATGTGCTTTGGTCGCTCAGCTCGTCAAAGATATTACCACCATTCAGCAAGACGCTGCGGGTACGTGTGTCAATAACAACCTCACTGCCTTCAGGCGCGCTAAAGCCAGACAGCTGCACAAGCTTGCCAGTGGTCACATTAATCAGCGTTGGGTCGGTCATGCTGCCCTTAAACTTGATCACAGGCTTTACTGGAGTATTACCGTTGTTACGCGCTGTAACCTCTCCACTACCAGACTGCCAGCTAACAGGTAATACATACGGGAAGGTGTAACCACCACCACGCTGCTTGCCAACCTGTACAGATAGTGCTGTACCGTCTGTGTTGTCGTAGATAACAGGATCAGGACACAGAAACTCAAAACGAAAGTCGGAACTGTTGATAAGACGGTCAAAGTCCATCTCGGAATCAGTCAGGTGGCCATTTACCAAGTATGAGTTGCCGGCGTTAGTGATTAGCTCAATAGCGATTGATCTTTGCCGCACAGCCGCCATAATCTCTTTGCGCTTCTGCTCTAGCTCCGCTTCATCTTCGCCGAATATGCGCCCTTGTATAGACACTTTGCGCATACCGTAGAACTGTGAGGCGACGTAGCCGCCGTCTCTCTCAGTCAAGACGGCGCTACTCGTACGAATCTCAGGAATGGCAAAACCCTTTACTGTGTCTAGGTAAAACCTACTCTCTCGATCGTTTATTACAAAGTTGTTTAGTTTAATGATCATCCCCGTGCTAACCTCCAGCCGATTTGCTCGATTACATTGTGCGCATCAACGTCGTTGTGTACTTCCATGTGTTGTATTGTAACACCGCCGCCACCGCCTCGGCTATTCCGGAAGGCGTTCGCTGTTTGTGTGGCAGTGTACACGTCAGCACCCTTTGGAAGGTTAACCAGCTCAGGGCCGCGCTCACCAACCAAGGTGACACCACCGGCGTAGTTCTTCGCACCGAAAGCGAGGCGAGGCAGGCCAACGTGAGGTATCCCAGGAATATGCACACCAGGTATTTTGTTGATAATGCCGGCCGCACCGTTGATCATGCTGATAAAGCTGTTAAGGCCGTTTTGTACCATACCGATGATGCCGTTGACGACACCACGGATAGTACCACCGATCATGTTACCAGCTACAGTACCGATTGGTCGGAAAAAGCTCGCAATAGCGTTGTACACGCCGCTAGCTACGCCGATGATGCTGTTTAACGCACCAGATGCCGCATTAGCCGCCCAGCCGAACACAGCGCCAAAGAAATTGCCGACACCAGAGAAGATGCCCCGGATCTGCGCCCAGACACCGCCGAAAAAGCCAGCGATAGGCGACCACACAGCCATGACGACAGCAGACGCGGTTTGGAAAACAGCTTGGATAAAGCCGGTGACAGCCTGGAATCCAGCCGATATGCCACCCCACAAAGCGTTTAGCACGGCCATAATCTGGTCTTTAAACGTGATCACAAGCCCGATGAGCAGTGAGAACGGCCAGAACATGATGGCAAGGATGGTCGGGCCCCAGTTTTGCAAGAAAGCGGTCACGTTGTTAAAGGCTGTAGTGATAGCCTGCCATACGTTGCTCAAGGCCTGGCCTATACCGTTAAAGATGCCGGTAAACCACTCAACCATGCCATTCCAGGCGGTCTTGATCCACTCAACGGCGTTACTAAAGATATGGAAACGTTGCTCAAGGTCGATGAGTAGTGGAATGACAATAGCAATAGCAGTTATGATGAGCCCGATTGGGTTTTTACTAATGATGCCAGCCAAGTATTTGAAAGCCCCGCCGGCTTCCTTAACTTTAGTGAAGAGGCCACCGAACCAGCCTATAACCTGATTGATTTTTAGCGCTATAAACAGGGAGGCGACATACGAGATAATGGGCGTAAGCGCCGTAAGGGCAGCACCAAAGGCTTCAATGATACCGGAGTTTGCAAGCTCTTTAATGATCTTTGTAAGAGGAGGTAGCAGCTTCATACCAATATCAGTACCAACAGTCTCCAATGTACTCTTTAAGTTGTCTAGCGCACCGTTAAAGCCGCTATTTTGTGCCTTTGCCAAGTCCATAGCAGCGCCAGAGCGGCCCACAGCCTTTGACATGTCATCGTATGACTTGCCGGCCGAATCAGCCAGGAAGGCAGCCGCACGGAAGGCGTCAGTGCCAAAGATGGTGGCCAGTGCTTGCTGTTTTTGCTCTTCAGACAGCCCTTTAAGCCCGTTTTGGAGGTTTTGGGCGAGTTGCCGCATACCAACAAACTTACCACTAGCATCGTAGGCGTTAATACCCAACTGATGCATAAGGTTGGCGGCCTTTTTGCTTGGGTTAGCCAAGCTAATAAGCATCGTCTTAAGTGATGTACCAGCGTCAGAACCTTGCATACCACGGTTAGCGAACAAACCAAGTGTGGTTACTGTGTCCTCTAATGACACGCCAAACTGGCTAGCGACAGCTGCGGACTGCTGGAGGCCAAGAGAGAGGCCGCGAATATCTGTAGCGGAGGCGTTAGCACCGTTAGCAAGTACGTCAGCAACTTTGCCGGCGTCGCTTCCTTTCAACTTGAAAGCGTTCAATGCTTGGGCTGCAATAGTGGCGGCGTCTGCCACGTCAATCTGGCCCGCTTTAGCAAGCGACATAACACCCTTTGATGCTGCAAGCGTATCATTCACCGACAAGCCGGCCTTTGATAGCTCTGTCATCGCATTTGCGGCGTCTCTAGCGCTCACACCAGGCAAAGATGCATCTTGGCCTAGCTCACGCGCTTTAGCGGCTACCATGGCCATCTGCTGCGCTGTAGCGCCAGATACTGATTTGAATATGTTCAAGCCTTGCTCGTAGTCACCGGCCATCTTCACAGAGGCTACACCGGCAGCTAATGCGCCAGCGCCCACAAGCTTCATGGCCGAACCAACAGGCTCTAGGTGCTTTTTAAGCTTCCCAGAGGCAGCACTAACCCTGTCCATCTCTTGGGTGGCTTGGTCTCGTGCCTTGATAATAATCTGTATAGTATTAGCCATGGTTGTTTACGCTGCTATTCTGGCGCATTGCCTTTTTATTCTCGTACTCGCTCCGCTTGTCTTCAAGGTAGAATATCTTCATCATGTAATTAACCTCTGCGACCGGCTCGTCGTCCATCTCTTGGGCGGTTAACCCAAACTCTTTACGATAACGCCGGCGAGTTAGCAAGTCCAATGTGGCTGCTTCCTTCGCCGGCCTATCGTAGTAAATGACGCGCTCCAAGTCGCTAACTATTTTGGGTCAGTAGCACCAACCGCTGCCACAATCACTTGCGATGCTGCGGACACTGGCAAATCGTCCAGGTCATCAGCTTCTGCATCTACTAGCTCACCGTTAAAGACGATCTTGCCACTCACAAAACCCTTTTTAACCATAGGCAGCAACTGTGCTGTCTGGTCGTCGGTCAGCTCGCCATCTGCGCTAGCTTCACCCTGGAAGTTGCGTAGCTCTGGCAGCTGCTTCATGGTTAGTGGTGCAATCTCTACGTAAGCATCCTTCCACAGCTTGCCGTACTTGTCGGCTAGCATGGCTAGGCTTACTTTGGTTGCAAATTGTTGTGATAAACGGCCCATATTGGTTGGTGTCCTTTCCTTATTTGATTTATTAGTAACTTGCGGTGCTGTTCACCAGCTCTGCCTCAATCTGCGTGCCGTTAGCAGCAGAGAAGAGGCCTTGCACGGTAAACTTCTCCATAACAACGTCATCGAGCCCTTGGTCGCGCTCCCACTCAGAGATAACGACGGCAGGCAAGGTAAACTTAAGCGATGGGTTCTCGTCCTTGGCTGTACCGATCTTGTCGTCGGTGTTTACCATTGAAAGCTCGAGGGCGTACTTGGTGTTCTTAAGCGATGCATCTTTAAGCGTGTTGTCGCTGTAGCGGCGCTCACACTCAAAGCTCACGTCAAACGCCTTATTGTGAATCTCAGCAGGCGTGACGCTACCAGCCTCATAGTAGGCCTCAGTGTTGCGCTCAATCTTCACCTTTGCGCTCTTAATCGATACGCGTGGTGCGGCTGCAAGGCCGGCTTTGTTAGCGGCCATCTTCAGCTGGCAGTACTTGCTGGTAAACTCAGCCTCAGACTCTACAAACGTGACTGTGCTTGTAGCAGGAGTGCCCCGGCGACCGATAAAGTCAGCGGTGTACTTCACGTACTCACCAGTAACAATGTCAATTTCAAGGCTCTTAAGGCACGACAGCTCGTACTTAAGGTCAGCAGCTGGTGACTTTTCAAAGATAGTCAAGCTTGGCGACAGGTTGCTATTAAGGCGGGTAAAGCTGTGCTTGAATGTGCCAGCCTTTGCGCCGGCAGCGCTCGTGACTTGCCCAAGGGCAGCAAGCAGAATAAGCCCAAAGCTTTCTACCTGGATCTTTCCCTCAATCTTACCTTCGCTCCAAATCTGCGTAACGATGGCGTCGTTGTTTAGGTCGATCACGCCCATGGCGCTGTTGTTAAGTGCACTCTCGTGCTTGTCTTGTAGGTCAGCGCTCAGGTGAGGTATCCAGTGAGCCGCGGTAGCAGCTGCTGTGCCACGCGTAGCTTCCTTGGCGATACCATAGCTAATACGCCGACCGATAAAGTCGATATTTGCCATTATTTGGCCTCCGTGTTACTTTTATCATCTGATGTATCAGGCTCAGCCTCTACTGGCTCAGCTTCATCAAACGTCTCATTGATCATATTGTCGAACCTTAAAGCCGCCTCTTGTGCCGACGTGGCCTCAACGGTCTTGCCGGTCTCGGGGTTAAAGTAGGTACGTTTTGGTGATTGGTTATTGTTCATGTTCATACTCCTACCTGATTATAAACAATTTACTAGTTACCTGTGTAGTGGTCGTAACGCACTATAACATTGATTGTAGCCACCAAAGCCATAACGGGCTCGGTTGCCACACTCCAGCCGGCAGACGTTGGCACAACGCCTAGTACACGGTCTTTGCCGCGGTGTCGTAGCCCGTCTAGGTCTACCGTGTCGTCTATAGCGTCACGAATAAGCCCAGACAGTATGCGCATGTTCTTAAAGTCCTCTGCGCGCTTGCTCTCGTCTTCATTCATAGGAATGATAGCAATGACGTTGAACCCCTCACGGCGATGCACTTCAGTGTTTTGCCCAAGCTCGGCTGGTGCGTCATCTGGTACGATCATCACAGCAGGGTAGCCCTGGTACTTATTGACTCCGTCGTCATAGTCCACAACCTCAGCAAACACAGGGTTGCCGTCTTCGTCACGGATAGCCTTTACTACCTCTACTAATTTGTTGCTGATCTTATTTTGCATGTTACGCCTCCAACTTGCTTATTACGTTTGCTATAGCCCGTGCTGCATACTCTTGTATCTGCGGCTCAGTCTCTTTGTACGTCTTCTCGATAAATGGCTGCGGCTGCGTACCCTTACGAGCAATCGAACGTGCTACCACGAATGGCGACACGTTACCTAGCTTGGCCCGCACCCATCGTTGAAAGTCTTCGTTTTTCCACGGCGGTATGCGGCTGCCTGGCTTGCGGCCCTTCTCGATAACAGGCGCGTACTTGCTCAATGGTGTAATCTTCGCCTCTCCGTTGCCGACGGTGCGCTGGATATTGCCCGCCAGACGCTGTGTAACACCCACAGGGGCGTTTTTACGCATCGATCGCTGCACTATTACCGAACCATTAGCCAAGATGCGCTGGACAGCTCCAGAGGCCTCTCCGCGCCATCTACGGCCCAGTTGCGGCACATTACCAGTATCAACCTTGATATAGGTAGCCATTACGCGGCAAGCTCCAGCACATAATGTGAGTGAGTCACGCTATCAAAGTTCTCGTACGGGTTAAGCGCTTTGACGGCGTAGTTGCGCCCAGACTGATCAGTCACAGTGTCGTTTACCTTGATCTTGTCGGTGTTGGCGTACATATCAAACGCCTTGTAAGCACTGATATTGTACGCCACGCTGTTCTCGCGGCTCATAGGCAGGATGGTACAAGGCACGCCACTCATAACAGCCTGCGTCTTCTGCACCATCCCCTGCGTCTTCATAAGGCGCTTGACGGTCACGGTATGACGTAGCATGTTGGCGCTAATCATACGAGCATCCTCACAAACGGCGCTAACAGTGTTTGTTCTTTCTTTGATACGCTGTACGTCTTCTGGTAGTTGCCCACACGCTCAGACGTGACTGTAGTGCCGCCGCTGCTAATCTCATTAGCCATACCGCGAACCATAAGGATAGCGGCCATCTTCACGGCTGCTGGTACGTCCTCAAGCCCGTACGTGTAAGTAATATGGAGTTGGTCGTAGTCTGTCCGCTCGTATTGGTCTTTATAACCTGTTGTAGACAGTGTGATACGGCCGGTCTTATTGTCCACACTGTAGCCATGTACTTCGCTCAGGCTGTCCTCTGTGGTCTCGTCGGTGATCCTACCTTGCTTGATCTTTGACACCTGTTTGATGTACACGTTGTCCAGAAACACCACAGGCCTGTAATCCTGTATCTCTGTCTCTGTTTTTAGCGAGCCGAACCAAACGCCCGTAATGTCATACAGCCACTGTGGCAGCATGTCGATGTACATCTGTAGCTCAGCGTCCCTATCGTTGCCGGTGATACCCAGCTGTTTCTTTATTTCGTCTAATGTAACTATAGCCATAGCTTTATTATCTCCTATAAACAGAAAAGGGGACAGCCTCCAGGCCATCCCCTTCGCAAGTCACAGCCTGTTGGCTATTTCTTGTCCTTACCAGCACCTTCAGCAGGTGGCTGCTCGTCTTTACCAGCGGCTTCAGCTTCAGCCTTTGCCTTCTCCTCTGCTTCCATCTCGGTGAGTACCTTCTCGTATGGAAACTCTGGCTCATCAGCAAATGCGGACAGCTCCCACTCGCGAGCGGCGTACTGGTCGCCAGCCTTGTAGCGAGCGATCAGCGCGTCCTTTTCAACTTGCCAAGCGTCTTTGTTCTCGGCAATGTAGGCAGCCTGTTCGCGGGCTTCCTCTTGCTCGTGAGTCTCAACGATCTTGTACCGTGGCTCGCCGTCAAAGTAAACCTTTGTCAGCATGTCCAGGTAGTCAAGTTTCTTTTGGGTTACGTGGTACAGGTGGTCACCTGGTACGTAAACGTCCAAACATTCTGTAAATACGATGTGTGCCATTTAGTGTGTCCTTTCTTTTAATTAAGCACCATTCACGCTTGCCATGACGAACCCGTCAGTGATCAGCGGGCTTGCGCCTGTTCGCTTCATCACGCGGAGGCTGTTACGGCCGCTCTCAAAGTCGCCGTTAGCGTAACCAAAGTCAATGCGTACACCGGCAACGTCAGTGATCCAGAAACAGTTTTTGTTTACAAGCCACAGCTCGTCAAAGTTCATAGCAGTTGAGTCAACCTCTACAAATGGCAGGCCAAGCAGCTTGTCGTATGGCAAGCCATCCCGCACGTCTTGAGTGTAGATGTAACGGCCCGTGGTGTCCTTGACGGTGTCAAGCTGCGTAACCAAGTTAGTGTTACCAACCCAGAAAGCATTGCGGCGGTAGCTAATAGGCATAGCACGGTAAGCTTTCTTCACAACGTCGTAGTTAAGCGCTGCAAGGTTAGCACCCATGTTGATCTTCTGGCCTGCTGGCAAAGCAGTCTTGCGGGTACGGATACCACGTGGCTTGCTCGTGCCGTCACCAGCCAAGAAAGCAATATTTTCTTGGTAGGCAATCTCTTCAGCGAGCTGCTTGGTCAAAAGCTGCTCAACAACGCTAAACGCGGCTGCGTCCTGCTGAAACTCTTCAGTAAGAGGCACAATACCGGTAAGCTTTTTAGCGACAATGTCGAACCCAGAGAAGGTCGCTTTTGTCTTATTGTAGTTGGCCTCTTCAGCTGTCCAAGCTACCTGTGGCCGGCTAACTTGGCCAGGCACACGGAGGTTGGCGGGCGCGTTGCTAATAACGGTAGCAAACTGCCGAATAGGTGCAACGTCCACCATCTTCTCAACGATAGCCTTCTCAATGACGGTAGGCACGAGGTAACCGCCGTCAGCCTGCGTGGTGACGTTCTGGCTGTCTGCACGGTAACCCATGCGACGTACTTCAATGTCAATGTCGGCGTACTCGCGAGCAACTTCGCTGTCGATGCGGCGTAGTTCCTGCGTATTACCAGTCCGGACAGCGTCGAACCATGCACGGGTCTGTGCGCGGCCTCGGTCGCTCTCGCTCATTTCTTTGTTGTGCTCGGTCATCTTGGCGTGTCGGGCAGCACGTGCCTCAGCCTGCTTGCGAGCCTCTGCTTGGCGCTTCTCAATCTCTGCGGCCAATTGTTCCTTTGTGTAAGGCATATTTACTTTGTATCCTTTGTTATCGTTACTTTAATAACCTAATGACTCATCACCTTCATCTTCGGCCAATTCCTTTTCAAACTCTGCAATGATGCGCTCGGCCTCTTCATCGCTGATCGTCTCGGTTTCGTCTACCTCTGTGCTGGCGTCCTCTGTGGCCGCTTTATCTTCGGTAGCTTCTGCCGGGGCTTTCGGCTCAACTTCAGCTGGCGTATCCTCTTCGGTCTTGGCTTCTGCTTTTGGTGCAATTTCGGTGGCTAGCTTTTCTTCTAAAGCTGCTAGCTGCTCTTGGAATGGTTTCATAGCTTCTGCTATTACCGCTTGTAGTTCCTCTTTGTTCATACGTGCCCCTTTTGGTTTAGCTGTTGTATTGTCGAGGGCTGCCTCAAGCTTGCGTGCTTCGCTGTAGTAGCGTTTCATCAAGCCCCTTGCCTCCTCTTCAGATATACTACCATCATTTAACGCACGAGTGGTAGCCCCTGTGTTGGACGGTATACCAACCAGGCTAATCTCAAACAGCTGGTTCTTCAGATACTCCAGCCCTTCGTTTACCAGGTTTTCAAACCCAACGCTCCACGTACGGAGAAAGCCACGTGACACCTTACCCCACGCCCAGTTACCGCCGTACTCGCTCATGTCGTCTACGTCGAACTGCACAATAGCATCGTAGGCCCGCTCGTCAGGCACTGGAATAATCTCCAGGACGCGACCGATATTGCTTGCTGCGTCGCTGTAATGATCCAGCTGCACAGTTGGGTTGTCCATAAAGCGCTTAAAGTCCCAGCCGTCAAACTTCAGGCTAGTACCGTAGCTGTCTACAGACTCATCAGTAAACCGGATACGCACGGTGTGGTTATCTTCATCTACTGATTGGGGTACGCTGTTACGTAAAATAATGTTCATGGTTTATCTCCTAGCTTTATTCTATTACTGGTCAACTATTACTGGCAAGAGTACACAACGACAGTTAGGATGGCTTGGTGGGCCTACCATAGGCTCGTAGTCTACCTTCAGCGTGTGCGTTACCGGATTACCTGCTTTGCTGGTTGTCGTAACCTCCAGCCTGTCGCCTAGCTCCACAAACGGTTTGTTCAGCTCCACGATCTTGCCATTAAGGCTTTGGCAGAATGGGCAGGCGTCACCTAGCTTGGTGTGCCATTCCTTGCCGGTCACAATGTCTGAATCGTCCCAGCCGTATATATCTGCCTGGCTGGCAGCTCGTACACTCTCTGTGCGCGCAATGCGGTCTGCTCGCTTGCTGCTCATGTCGCCAAATATGTTCTCGACACGGGCGCGTAATTCGTTGCGGCTCTCGCCCTTATCGATACCCTCGGCTAGCGTCAGCAGTATCTGCTTCTGGCTCTCGTCGTTAATGTCTACAGCGATCTTGCGTGCGCGCTGCTTTACAAACTCAGAGACGGCCGGCACGTCTTTAGGCGGCTTAAAGTTTGGCAGCTGCGCCCAGGCGTCCTTGATTTGCTCTTTCATGAGCGTGGTATACAGCGGCATAAGCGCATCTTGTAAGTTAATATCCCACTGCTCATCGCTCATAATGAGCGCTAGCTGCTTGTAGACAGGGTCAATGTCACGCTTGGCCAAGCTACGGTTGCCGTCCTTCACTTCGTTTAGCTCTTCAATCACAGCCTTACGCTGCGCCTCAAAGTGCTTGCGGGCGGCCTTTCTAAAGCTTGCCTCGTACTTATCGAGCCGTGGCTGCATGTCTGCCACCCGCTTTTCGCCTTGCTGGAATCTATCAGCGGCTCGCTTCTCTACCCTCTTTTTTTTTTGATTGGCTGCGCGCTTCAGCATGATGGCTAGCTCTCGGCGGGCGCGTTTCTTGGCTTCGTCTGCCAGTTTCTTCTCGTCTTGCTCTTTGTTGCCCCGCTCTTTGTCCTCGTCGCTGTCAGACGCTTCAGGCTCTTTGTCTTCTGCCTTTGACTCGGGCTCGCTCTCTTCGCTCTTGCCAATCTCTACACGGCCAGATGGACGGTACAACACGTCACCACCTTCGATAGGCGGCAGGTCTAATGTCTTGCGTACTTCATTAACCGTCATCCAGTTATTGATAGCTGCTGTGTTAGCGCTAGCCTCTACGCTCGAATCGCTCGGTATAAAGTCCACAAAGGTAAGCTCTAGCGATGGGTCGAACGGATCAATCACATATTTATTAATAAAGTTACAGAAGGCACGGACACGTGGCAGCAATGTATACTTGGCAAAGTGATACTCTGCCGCTTCCATGTTCGCCCTGTTAGCCGATGTGATCATACCAAGCAGCGCTGGAGACACGCGAAACATCGCCAGTATCTCGTCACGGCTCAATTTGCGGCCTTCTAGAAAATCCATATCGCGTTGGGTCAAAACGAATTGCTTGGCAGACGCCCCACCACCAAGGATCATTGGTACATAAGCGTTTTGCCCACCACTGTAAAACTCGATAAGCTGCTGTTTTAGCCGCCTAAACGCTACGTCTGTCATCTGCTTTTCAGACTCGATGATCATACTAGGCCGTGCGCTGTTAGCAAAAAAGCGCTGGTTGTAGTCTACAGCCTTATCGTCAGTATCTACTGCACCAGCTGCGGCTTGAATAACCGACATACCATTGCGCGGGCTAGCTGGGTTCGGCCGGTAGTCACGGTAAAATTGACGCTCTGTGTCTGTGTTCATCCAGTAGTAGTCACCATAACGCATAATCTCATCGCCAGTGTCTTTGTTTACCTTGTACTCTACTAGATGAGCAGGTAATACAGTAAGCGCTGCTGGTAGGCCACGCATCTCGGTGTTTTCGCCTGTCGGCACAATGTAGCTCTCGCCGTTGATATTCAGGTAGCTAGCGTGGAGGTACAGCATCTGCATACCGTGCTGGCTGTCTGTCGGGCTTTGTAGCAATGACAAAATAGGATGCTCGGTAATCGTTTGGCGGTTGCCGTTCCTGTCTGTCTTTACGAGTTGAAACTCAACACCACTGAAAGCTTCAGCGATAAAGTCGTTAGCAGCAAAAACCCAGCCTTTGTTGGCTGTGACTTGGCTTGCTTTGTCTTTGTACTCTTTTATTTTGCCACCTTGGAATGATGGCATACCAGCGTTGTACGAATATACTCCGCCGTCATCGCTCAGGTAGTTGGCGCGTGATTCCGCCGGCTTCTCTTGCCGGTTTAGTACTGCGTCGTACACCCTTTGCAATAATCCTTTGTTATTGGTCATTAGCTTATCATCCTATTATTGTTAATAGCGAATCCAAATATCGCCCTCATCCTCATTAGAGATACCCATACAGATACTCCAGAATGAGTCACCATGTCCCTCTGGAGACTCGAGCGCTTGCAAGGCATTGTCTACCATGAGGAGTTGGCTCGTCTGCCTTTGCTCATTGATCAGATTAATACGGTTGTTGGTTATGAGCATGTCTAGGTTAGCGGCCATCTTGGTTTGGTTCTTGGCGTTTAATGTCACTGGTTCCATAACAGGGTTTAGTAATCCCTGCTCAGCAAATCCCTCAAATTCAGCCCTAGTATTATCATAGTACAGTTTAGAGACATTGAATAGTTCGCATATCTGGTTTAGCTCTTTATACTGCTTCTCATACTGCCAGCCGTCCATCCAGAATGAGTATATTTGCCGGTAGCTTATAATCTCGTCGCCGTCTTCTGTCTCGCTATACTTTTTGATGAATAGCGCTAGGTGGCTTGGGTGGCGTTTCTTGCCAATGTCAAAGCCGCCTACAACTACAGCGTCGGCTAGCGCCTTATTCCAATCTTTCTTTTTCCAGCATAACTCTGTGGCCACGCTCTCTAGGGCTTCACGGTTGATATAGCTGTCCTCGTTGTAGACTGGCTGTGCCATATACTCCTGGTTAAATGTCTTATCTCCCTGTGCGGCCCTAATCTTCATAAGGTCATCGAACGTGTAAAAGTCGGGCCATAGTACCTTCTCCGCCTTCCAATCTAGGATGGCCGGCGTAAACCATTGGGCAAATAGCGTGCTCAGTCCTTTGTCAAAGAAAAAGTCATCGTTTGTCTGCGGCGTACCAACAACGTAACACTCACCACCTTTGTTTACCATAGGCAGTAGCTCTGTAGAGACGATACGGTTGATCTTACGAATGACGGTAGGCTTCAGCTTATTCTCGGGGTCTTTTAGTGGGTCGTCTACGTAGATAAGGTTGGCGTGGATACCGCGCTTAAAGGCGAGGAGGCCGGCGGGCTTTACAAGAAACTTGGGCGCTTTGTCGAGTGTCTGGTTCGGGCCTACCTTTGCAAAGCCAAGCACAGAGTCTGTTTGGCTCTTGTAGTTGGTTAGCTCTGAATAAAATGGGTTGATAGCTACGAGGCTACGTACCTTGGATAAGTGATAGGCTGCTAGCTCGCTATTGTAGCTAAAGTACCAACCCTCTACCGGGCTGCGTCGCTTCTCTCTCTTAAAGCGTAATAAGTGCCACATGAGACGAGCATACAGGCGTGTGCTCTTAAAGTGGCCACGGCCTGTAATGTACATAGCGTATGGGTGTTTGTCCATGTGCTCGCATACATCAGCAACGTATTGCCCACTCACAAAGTCATCTTGGAATGAGAGGGCGAACACATGGTTCACAAAGTAGTTAAAGTCATCAACTGCTCTGCGCTCGATCAGCTCCATCACTGCTGCTGCTTTCAGTTCCAGCAACTCCCTCGATGATTCTTGTAAGTTCGTCATCGCTCATGCCCTTTATCGCACCAGATATTTTTACTGTTGTTTCCGACTTGGTCGGTGCTTCAGCTCCTACAAGCTGTGCGGCTTGCTTTAGCGCTGCTAGTGCGTTTGCCCTTTCTCCGTTTCTCATAGCCTCGTAGTACACGTGGTTTATCTTTTCAAGCTGTGTCTCTACAAAGTCCGGCATCTGATCCTCGTATGAGGCCTTGATACGCTTTTTAGCTGCCGCAATATACTTTTGGGCTTGGCGCTCGCCGATATTCCATTGCTGCTTGATTGTTTGCTTGATGATTGATGTGCGCGCACCGTTTAGGATCTGCGTTAGCACCATCTCCAAACGCATATCTGTAATCTCGCCACTGCTAATGTCGTTGTTTGTTATATCCAGACGCTTAACTGGCGGCACTTTCGTCTCAGTGTCGCTTTTTGCATCTAGGCCGCGTTTCTTTGTTGTTGCCATGGTCACATTATACACCAAAAGAAAGAGACGCAACAATTGCTGCGTCTCACCATAAAGGAGGAATCTGGCAGCTGCGCCCACACACAGCTACCAGTATTCTACACTTTGTGCCAGTCTTTGCCAAGTACCCCTTTTGTACAGTCAAATACTTCGTCTGCGATATACCCACCAAGCTTATTGTCTTTGCGGTACACAATGTAGTTGTAACGTCGTGCAACCGCCTTTTGTTTTAAGCCTTCGAGTGTACCGTAGCTGAATACCTCGCCGTTACTCAGCCGGCGCGCTACCCACACGCCAGCTGGTACACCGATGCCTTTTGTCTCCTCGTCGCGGTACTTTATCTCTACTGTCTCATATTCCATGTTTGTTTTGCCTGTTTATTAAAATGGAATGTCTGCGATGTTAATGTCAGACACTGGTGCTGGCTCGTCGTAGTTAGCTTGTGGGGCTGTTTGTGTGCTACTACCATCGCTATTGTTCTTGCCGCCGATGAAAGCAAACTCATCTACCACCACATCGATCTTACTACGATTGTTGCCGTCCTTGTCTTGCCAGCGGCTTTGGTTAAGTCGGCCAGATACGAGCAGCACGTCACCTTTGTGGAGGTACTGCGCGATTGTCTCGCCGCCCTTATTCCATGCCGTACAGTCAATGTACGCAACGTCATCGTTTCGACCGTTTACTGCGAGCGTAAAGCCGGTTACGCTGTGCCCGCTGTTTGTTTGTTTCGTTTCAGGGTCACGGACTAGGTTGCCCATGACTACTGCTTTGCTAAAACCTTTTGCCATTGTTGTTTTCCCTTTCTACTCTACTGCTACTTTTGTTTTCTTAATCGCTGCTATTGGCGGCAGCATGCCTATGATCTTGTCGGCTACCTCCATAAGGGCGTTAAATAGGCGCTTGCGTTTCTTGGTTTGCAAATCCTTAAACCAGTTAGTGTCGGTATCAATGAGAAACCTATTGTTTTTGTCTATATACGCATAGCCGTTATTGTCTATATCGTCGATATAGTAGTATTGGTTGTCCTCACCGCCACGAACTTTAAAACCCATGTCAGCTAGTTGATACTCAAGTTCACTGATCGTCATCGTCGACCCTCTCAATCTCAAACTTACTACCAACAATCTTACCAACACGCTCCGCAACCGTCTGTGCTTTTTCGTATGACAACCAAAGCGATGATGAGATAGCGGTATCGAGTGCTAGCTTTTCGCCGTTTTTACCATACCCTGTGACATACAGCTTATAGCCTACAGCTCCATCGTCTTCGCATGTAGTGTACACTCGGTAGTCATCGTCATCGCGCTTGTCTACTGGCGTATTAGTAAAATCAAAGACTGCTGCCATGATCGCTAAACTTTCTTTTTCATCAAGATTGTTTAACGCTGAATAGTAGGTATCGATATACCGCATACGCCATCTAGAGATTTTTGCAAAAGTATCGTTGCCGCGTACAACATAACAATGATTTGCCCCACGCTCAACGTCAAATCCTAGGCCTTTTAGTACTTCCTTAAATTCTTTTGCTGTCATAGATTGCCTGCCTTAATCTTGTAATTACTTTTGACTGTTTCGAGGTGCTGCGCGATCTTCTCGGCAAACTCCATAGCTTGTAGATCTGTGAGCCCCTCTACCTTAAACTCGATAGCGTCGATAGCGGCCATGATCTTCTCTTTGTCTGGTGCTGCCGCTGCCTTGCGAGCTTCCTCGGCCGCTTTAGCTTCCGCCTCAGCCTTGGCCCTCTCCTCTGCTTCCTTCTCAGCGCGGAGTCGTGCGGCTTCTGCTTCTGCTTCTGCTTGCTTACGCCTGGCCTCTGCTGCCTCAGCTTCAGCCTTGGCTGCGCGCTCAGCTTCTGCCTTGCGCTTGGCCTCTTCGGCTTCTGCTGCTGCCTTGGCGTCTTCGTTGGCCTGCTTCAGCTGTGCGAGTAGCTGCTCAAACTTCTCGTCGCTCAAGCTAGTAAGAGTCGGCTCGTACAAGCTAATGTCATCTGTGTACATCATTAACTTGGCACGCCGTTCTGCCAGTTTTTCCTCTTGCTGTTTCTTCAAGAGATTCTCGGCAAACTTCTCTTGATCTTCGAGATACTTCTCAGCTTCGCCGATAACCTTTGCCGCTTCACGGTTTACAAAGTCGATTGCCTTTGACTGCTTCAACACGTCTGCCTTCAGAAAGTCGTGTGTCTTTTTGATCTTGACGCGCTGGCCGCGGAGTGCAAGCCGCATCTTGCGAGCTTTCTGCATCTCCTCTTTTTGCGATATGTCAGTTACCACAATATTTTTGTAAGTAGCGAGAATCTCGCCAACCTCAGTGAATGGTGCGCCGTAAGCTTTAATGAGCTGCTCAGCGTCTGTAATCTCAAGCCCCGACTTTACGAGGCCGTCGCGAATGTCTAGTACTTGGCTATTTGTCGCCATCATTTGCCCCCTTTCTTATTTGTTCAATGTCGCGCCGCACGCGGGCTACTGCCTCGCGTCCGTTCGCTGCTGTGTACGCCATTAGCTGTTCGAATAGCTCTTCTGCGTTTGTTACTTCTGGCAAGTCGTTCTTATCTTTGCCAAAGCCTTCAATCACAGTGTCTGCTACGATCAGCATGAGGGCGCGCATCTTTGGGTCTACTTCCATTTTCCCCCTTTGTTTTACTATTGCTGTTCAAGTGCGAGCTTTTGAATTTTCTTGCGCTTCCTCAAATCTGCCTTAATGTCATCAATGACATGAGAGGCTTCGAGCGCCCAAGTCGCACGGTTTTGCATAATGGCAAGGTCTACAATGTCTTCTGCGGTCAAATCAACCTTGCTGTTTTTGTTGTTTATTTGCTCAAGCAAGATAGTGCGAGCAGCTTCGCACGCCATGTACATCATAGCTGCACGCATTACCTTGTTGCGGTCTTCGATACGGTTTTGTAAATTGGCCATATGGTCTTTACTCCTAATTTTTAATGTTCAAGTTTAGTTGTGTTATGTGTAATAGTTATTTCTCGCCCTGTTTAGTATCCTTTCGTCTTACTTATCTGCTCTTATTATAGCAAATGCACGACGAAAAACAATAGAAAAATAGATGTTTTTGCTATTTATCTGTGGAAAAGTCGATAACGGCAAAGTCGTCGATCGCTTTATCTGGATCGCCATTAGTGTATACCATTACGTCTGTATGGATACGGGCGACTTTGCGTACGTTGTTAAAGTTTTTGGCAGCGTACTTGCTTGTGTCTGTGTTCTCTATAAAGATAATATGGTTGTACAGGTCAACTTGGCCGTTGTAGTCGTCGATATATTTTTGGGTGAGGTATGGCACGTCATTAATTGCGCCGCCGTTCTTCACGTCTGCACGCTCATAGTTGCCAATGGCAATGATAAAGCGGTTGGGTTTCATCTTTTTGGCTAGGTCAGACAGTAGCAGGTCGCTATGCTTATCGTCTGTGTTCATGTCGTATAGCACCAGGTCTACTGTCTTGTCGGGGTGGTCAATAAAGTAACCGGTAATGTCGCCGTTCACGTAGGCTAGCCCACCGTCGTTTGGCGTGAGTATCTCGGCCGCTTCGGCTTCTAAATCTGCATCGTTAGCTTGCAAGCCAATAAAGTTATAACCGTTTTTAGCCGCTACGAGGCCCGGTGCACCGTTTGTTGGGTTAAGATGCATAATGAGGCCACCTTGCGGACAAAACCACTCATACAGCGTTTGGTACAGCGTGGGGCTACGTTCTCCGGTGTCTACTCCCGACTCCGCCCACAATTCATCGCTTTTGATCCAGTCTAGCTTGCGTCCGTCTATGACAGACTCAGGCATTAGCTTCGTGCCGCTTGGCGATATGAGCCGTTCGGTATCTAGGTCTTTAATCTCTAGTTTGTCTAGTCGTAGCTCCAGGTAATCTTGGTCAAATTTTAGCTCGTCTAGAATCTCTTCAAGCTTTAGCTCGTCATAGCGGCCGCTAATAGCTTGGCTGTTCAGTAGCACGTTTAGCTTGATCTTGTCGTGCTCGTCTAGGTTAAGGCGGATACATGGCACGTCAATAAGGCCGGCAGCTTGGGCAGCTCGTGTGCGTTGGTGGCCGCCAATGATTGTGTTGTCGTGATTGATAATGACAGGGTCGACGAGGCCAAATGTCTTTATAGACGACACAAGCCCCGCAAACTCATCCTTATCGATGATGCGGGGGTTTCTCTCGTCAAACTTTAGCTGGTTTATATTGATGTGCTCAATCTTCATAGTGTCCTTTCCTAAATGATAAGGGCCGCGTGGGACAAGCTGCACGGCCCTTATCTGTATATTAGCACAAACCTAGTTCTTTGGCTTTATCTTTAGCGGCTTGGCCTTTTGTGGCTGTTAGCTGCTTACTCTCATCCTCGGTAATGGGCTCGACGATGTAGTCGCCAGACGCTCCGGCAATCTGATCGATCACACACAGCCCGCCAGAGTGGCCAAGCACCGTGTTGTTATAAACGGTTACGCGTGCCTGTACTGGCTTGCCGGCGAGGAATTTCCAACCTTTCTTGGTCACAGTCCAGGTGCGTGGTATGTGCTTGCCTTTGGCGTCCTTTACCTTTGCTACTAGACCGTGGAGACGCAATTTGGTCATCTGTGTGCGCACAGAAAATGGCCGGTCAATCTCGCCAGAGTCGACGTGGCGCGGGTTGCTTTGGTGTTCTGCTGCTTGTCGGGCTGTAATGCGCCCCATATCCTTCAGCATGTAAACCATAGCTGGTGTGATCTTATACTTGTAAAGCTGGATCTTACGGCCACAGTGCTTGCACGTACCGTTATTGCCGCGTGCTTCAAGGATTGCTTTTACTGTAGTTTCAGTTTTGCCCGACATTTTACATCTTCTCCAGGTAGGTATCTACCAGCGCTTCGTTTAGCATTTGGTCTACGTCGTCCCATTCTTGCTGCTCTTGCTTGCGCCTAGCGATAAAGTTTTTGATTGTGTTGATAATACTCATTTGGCTATTGTCCTTTCGCCTTAAGTTGTTGATAGTTTCAGTATATATGCTCGACGTTAGAAAGTCAACACTTTTTTAAAGAAAAACCCAACTTTTATTGTTGGGTGTTCTCCTCAAGCCAATTTGCGATAAAAGCGTCGCGCTCTTGCTTATTAGCCATACGCTTGTAGTCGTGCCCGCACTCATCGCGCCAAGCCCTGTTAGCCTCAGCTTCTGGCCCTTCGCTGCGGTTGTCCTTCTGGCCGCCCATGGCGAGGCGCTGCTCTGGTGGTAGTTTACTCTCCTCTTGTATCATCTTCATATGTTGCACAGAGTTTTTGGCAAATAGCTCCGTTGTGCCGTCTGCCATCTTCACTGGCATAAGCTCAAAGTAGCTGATCATTTTGTTTACCTTCTCGCGGTCATCCTCTTGTACTGTGTAGGTTTTACCGTCGTAGGTGGTTAGTTGGTATTTAGGCATTGTGTTTTCTCCTATTTGTTACTAGTTTATTTTATTTTGCGTCACCGTAAAAGTCTATGTTGTCGTAATCGATCTTGCGGGCCTTCTCCTCTCTCTGTCTCTGTATAAGCTGCTCGATCTGTGCTGCCTTGGTTACAAGGTCGTATGCTGTTTTAACTGTTGGTTTAAACTCGTACTGCCATCTAGGGAAGGCGATGCGCATAAAGTCAAAGTAGTTTACTGCCGACTCTAGCCCACGAGTGCGTACCACTTCCTTTACCCACTTACGTGCCTGATTGTGGTTTGTGATTGTTACGCCAAGAGATTTTGCCGCTTCGTAAAATGCCTTTTCTGCCGGGTCGTAGTTCTTGCGTGTGCCGGTCATTGGCGTTGCAAGCTCTCCGTAAGGGCTAGTTGTAGCGATATTGTTGTTTGTGGTTGTTGCTACCGCACTGTTAGTGTTGCTGGTGTTGGCCTCGATCTGCTGTACTGCGGGTTGTTCTGGCTGTTTCTTTGCCTCCTCTTCGGCTTTCTTGGCGTCTGATTCAGCAATTACCTCTAGCTTAAGCTTGTGGTACAAATCCTCGTCAATGACATTGTTGCGGCGGTCGTAGTTGTCGGCCTCGATGTTCTTTGTTTGTAGTGCACATTGCTCTGCTGTGGTAAGCTCGCGCATCTCCGTCTCGCTAGTATCCACAATCTCTTTTTCTTCTGGCAAAAGCTCATCAACAGTGGTTGCCTCTTCTAGCAGCTCATCATTTTGCTTATCATCGCTTTTTGGCTTTTTTGTGTAGTCTTTTTTAAAACCGCTAGGCACGGGGCGATCATCACTAGTGGTTGTAATGTAACGCTCGCCACCCGGGTTTAGGTAGACATTGATATAGCCGCACTCTGCTAGCTGCCTGATAATGCGTGATACTTGTGACTTTGAAAGGTCAAATGCATCTGCTAGATACTGGTTTGTGCACCATGCGTAACCTTTCATGTTAGTAAGCGCTGATATTTCAACCATAATTACTTTTGCTGTACTATTCAAACGCTTGTCATACCGTACGTCGGCGTTCATGTAGCCTGTCCAGCCGGCCTGGTGGTTTCTGTCTCCAAAGTCCATTGTCAGTCTTCAAACCTTTCTATAAATTTTTCTGGGTTAACAACCTTATAATAAGGTGCTATGTATTTTCCATAAACAAAATCAACCGCGCAAACACCTCTCAACCTGTATGTTGCATACTTTGCTTGTGCTCTTGTAATAGAGAAGTGTTTCGCAATATCAACAGGAGTAACAAAAGAGCCCGTGATGCCAATATGCTGTACTGTTTCATTTTTTTTCATAAATATACATGTAAACTTTAGCTGTTAGAATAGCAGACCCTAATTGTTTACACGCTCCAGATTTGATCAGGCACATTGCTGTTATGCCTACTGGATCTTTCTTGTACAATTCCTTGATTGTCATGTTTCTGTTTCCTTTCACGTCCCGAGGACGCGACCACCGAGCACAGGAGAAGCTCGGTGGTGATCCTCGATAATTGCATTATTGTTGGTTCACTCCTGTACTTCCAATAATACACCAAGCCGGATTAAATAGCAATAGATTTTTGCCATTTTATTAGCTGATTTTTTACCATCCAAACCGTCCATTTTTTGCCACGCGGCTTGCCGCGGACAAGCGAGCAAAGCGAGCGCGTCAGTGTTATGTTATTAATTTATGTTATTTATTTATGTTGTCTATATATATACCTGCGCAAATTTGCGCATACCCCTCCGCACGTGTGCGCATACCCCTGCGCATCAGCGCGCATACCCCTCCGCACGTGTGCGCATACCCCTAAAAAAATCTTTTAAAAATCTATTGACTCTCAACGTCGTGCATGCTACTATAAGACCAGCTAAAGATTAAAAGAAAGGACAAAATCAATGGCTAAAAACACTAACACAACAAACACAAATATTATTAATAAGGTTACAAAACCATTTGCAAAGGGCCTTACCATCATTGACTTGGTAGCCCGCCTCGCACTTGGTATTGCAGTATGGTTTGTGCCAGTTCCTAAATTCATGGTATACGCCGCTACATTCTTGGGCGCTGTTGCAGCCTTCCAAACAGCTGCTATGCTATGGAAGGCACAAAAATAATCACCTAGTGCCATATGAAGAACAATTATAGGTGGGAAAGGATGACGGACGGAGTGAAAGCCGCTACCGGAATCATAGCAATACTATTAGCCTTAATGGCAGTACCTCACATCAACAAATCGGCAGCATCGACAAAGTACGAAGCAACGCCGGAAAGCAAACAGCAGCAAGGCGAGATAGCCAAGCGGCTCGAAAAGCTTGGAGTGGAGACGCGCCAACAAATAGAGGCTAAAGCCAAGATTGACGCAGAAAACCAAGCTAAAGAGCAAGCAGCAGTACAAGCCAAGCTGGCCGCGGAGGCAGAAGCTAAAGCGTGGACAGTGTCCACCTCGCCGCACGCCAAGGTGTCAGTGGCTCGCATTAATGAGACGCTAGCCATCCTACGTGAGCTAGGACTCACCAAGATGGGTGCGGCCTACCTTGTCGGCAACTTTATCGCCGAAAGCTACGTGACACCATGTGGTGTACGAGGCGACGGCGGAGTAGCAGACGGGTTGGCGCAATGGCATCCTGGTAGGCGCGTAGATATGCCCTGTGGCTTGCGTGAGCAGCTCGTATGGGCTGTAAACGTAGAAATGCCACGGGACGCCGCGAAAGGTGGGTATCCAAGCCTAGCGGGTCGCTTGCGCGATCATAATGAGACGCCGCAAGGCCTCCTGCTCGGATTTAAGCAGTGGGAGCGCTACGGACTCGAAGGTAACCGCGCAGTGTATGCTAAACAGGTATACGAGTCGCTAGGCAAATAGATAGCCAAAAACACAATAAAACAGCCACTATGCGAGGGTGGCTGTTTTGTATTGGTTCGGTTATTATATGAGTATGGTATCATTTAATAATTTTAGAGTTTAATAAGGAAAGTAACGAAATGGATATACCAGACGGAGCTTTTAACTGGAAAACAAACGGGTACACTCCCGTATTTAATGATGAGTTTAAAACACCAACATTAGACAGATCAAAGTGGCGACCAATCGAAGGCGGCGAGATTGTAACGCAGCGCAAGTCGTACATGAATTTTGACACTAACGGTCGCATAGAAGACGGCGCGGTAGTGTTTAAAGCGACACGAGACGCTGGCAAGGTAGTCAACGGCACAGCATATGATTTTTTCTCTGCCGCTATCCAGAGCGTCAAAAAGTTTTCAGGCGTCTTATACTTTGAAGCGCGCATGGCGCTGCCGACCAAGTCCCGGTGGATGTCCTCGACATTCAAACTTGTGCCGACAATTCCAAAAGAGTATGACAGTTGGTTGAAGCGTATGGAGGTTACTATTACCTCATCACCGCAAGATGATGGTAGTTTTATTGCTTGTGAGTACATTTGTGGCGGTACAGCTCGCGGTAGCTTTATTACCGGCACATTTAAAAAGCAAATCATTGGCGTAGATAGCTTTCACACGTATGCCTTCTCAATTGAAGAGGATCGCATAAAATTTATCTACGACGGTGAGGTTGTTCTGGAAAAAATCGTAGCAGGTGAAACTATCAATGGCCAGATCATGACGGGCGTCAAACCATTTGACATTGAATGGCAGCCGCACATTGGCCTAGAGTTTCGCGGGCCTTGGATTGCCGGCCTAGCGGAGATGCTACCTCAAGAGGTGAAAGTAGACTACGTCCGTGTCTTTGTGCAAGGCGCAGAGGAAGAGGAGAAGGTGGGCAATACCATCAGAGGCAAAAAGATGCGCTTAATCCAAGGCTAAAAGTTTTCCACAGCCTATAGAAAAATACCGGCAAAAAGTCGGTATTTTCTATTGCATTATGCACGACGTTGCGCTATGATAAGTACATAAGCAAACGGGGCGAGAGCAAGACGAACTTTGCAACTTAACAATCAGGTTTAAAAACAACTTTTAAAAGAAAGGATAAAGTAATTATGGAAACTAAAGTAATTGCGGCTATCGGCAAAATCGCCGCTGTAGTCGGGTGTGCAGCGTCACTTACGCTGGCCTACATGGCAATCATACAATTTAACATTTTGGCTGTGTTTTTCATCGCAGCAGCATCATTTAACGTTTGGCTATTCTGTGAGTGTGACGTAAACGACAGACTTGCAAGTAAGGTGGTACGATAATATGCCGTTGTTAGTTGTTATCTTACTGCTTTTATTTCTGCCAATGATTGCTTGGCCGATACTGATCGCTTTTGTAGTGTTGTTTTGCATCATGTACGCTGGTAAGACACTATCAGACTATATTGCAAAGCGTAACCCAAAGTACGCAGCATGGCGTGAGAAGCGAAAGGAGAAAAAGGAAAAGGCTCAAATTGAAGTGGATGCTATCAAGGAAGCTATGCGGCTCGATAAGGAAGAGCACAAGCGCAAAGTACATGAGCGAGCACTGGAGATTAACCGTGGCATCAAATAAAGCAAAAATTAGGCTGAAGCTCAAGACATACAGCGAGCAGTTATACTACATGACAGACGCGCTGAAGCTTATGGGCGACACACTGGGCGGAGATAGCTCTAGAAGGCCAATTTACATTACAAACGCAATTGGGCACATCGAAAAAGCGTCTAGTATGCTTTCTCTTGCGGCTCAAGAAATTGAAAGCAAAAAACAGAAAGGGGAATAATGAACTACAACACACCAAACCTAAACCAAGAAACTAACGACAAGTGGGCGCAATTCGACACACTGAGTGATCACTTGCGCGGACACTGTAAACATGAAACTGAGGAAAGTATGACAGAGTACAAAAAACACATTGGGCAATACAATGACATGATGATTGATACACCATCACCTGAGGAGTTGCTGGCTGAACGTAACAGCGCGGCGCTGGGGGACGGCGTGCAATCGTTTGCAATTCCACGATCAGTCATTAAGGGCGAACACCCTGAGCCACACGACTGGCAAGCGCCAGAGGCTGAGCCTATCCAAGACGCAATGTTTGAAATGCAAGAGGTGGTGGATGGCCTACCTGAAGAGGAGCTACAGGCCTACAAAGATCAGATGCTTGCAGAGATTAGCGACCGTGAAGCAATCGTGGATGCTATCAACCGCCGGCTCGATACCGTGCAGGCCAAGCAATACACAGGCGGTGTACGCAGCGCCATCACCAAGCAAGTGAAGATGTAATGTACAAGTACACAATCATGTTTCGCCAGCGCCAACGCGAGAAGCCACGGGAGTTTGTGACTGAGGCGGAAGGCGCTCGCGAAGCGCTCAAAAAGCTTGAACAACAAAAAGGTATGATTTTCTCATACCGAATAACAAAGGTAGAAAG
>ERZ773062.236-NODE-236-length-35009-cov-13.864107_pt1 | contig 35009 bp, 36 predicted proteins | sample MGYA00580626_ERZ773062 | MGnify/ENA primary metagenome ERZ773062 (study PRJEB29015, sample SAMEA2738003) | human oral metagenome | biome: human oral; feature: human-associated habitat; material: dental | place: China | collected 2058 ... | reverse complement strand
ACCACTTATATTTGTTATAATAAAAGCAAATGAGGATTTTGGGAATCGAGTCCAGTTGCGACGAAACAGCGGCATCAATCGTTGAAGATGGTGAACATTTACTCTCAAATGTCGTCAATTCCCAAATCGATATTCATGCCGAATATGGCGGAGTTATTCCGGAAATTGCCGCCCGCAGTCATTTGGAAGTTATCAACCCCATTATCAATAAGGCGCTAGCTGATGCAAATTGTACCTGGGGCGACATTGATGCTATTGCCGTAACTTATGCGCCCGGATTGATCGGCTCGCTACTTATCGGCACTCTTGCTGCCCGCACTCTCGCCATTATCCACCATAAACCGCTTTACAAAATACACCACGTTGAGGCTCATGTATACGCTAACTTTATCAATCAACAATCTGGCAATCTATTTCTATCACTGCCAAAAAAACAACCGTCATTCCCCCTGCTCTCATTGATTGTCTCTGGCGGGCATTCGCAACTTGTTCTCTTTAAGAATCATGGCGATTATCAACTCATCGGTCAAACTCAAGACGATGCCGTCGGTGAAGCATTCGATAAAGTCGCTAAAATCATTGGTTTACCTTATCCTGGTGGTCCAGCTATCGCTCAAGCGGCCGAATTTGGTGATCCATATGCTTTTCAGCTACCTATTGCAAAATTATCCGGCGAATACGACTTTTCCTTCTCTGGCCTTAAGACAGCCGTTTTAAGAACTATTCAGCGAGAAGTCGGTAAAGACTTTACTTTTCCTTCACACGAGCTTCCAGGGCTTGTAGACGATGAACTAAGACATGATATGGCCGCCTCCTTTCAATTCACCGCCATCAAGACCCTGGTTAATAAAACTCGCCAGGCTTATGATGATTTTCAGCCAGCTTCAGTGGTTATTGCTGGTGGTGTAGCGGCCAATCAGGAACTTCGCCGTCAACTTTCGGCCACTCTACCCCTGTCAATTGACTATGCGCCCATCCAGCTCTGTACCGATAATGCCGCCATGATCGCTGCACTTGGCTACTACCGCGCCCAAATTGACCAGCCCGCTAACCCGTACGACCTGGAAGTGCAGCCAAGTTTATCAATGACATCAATTTAACGTTGTGGAGATTACAACATGAATCAACATTTCTTACAATCTGAGGCTTGGGAAAAGTTTCAAACTGACCTCAAGCGAAAAGTAGTCCGTAAACACACTAACTACGGAGATTTTTTCGGTATCGTCGAACGAGGTCGCTTCAATTCCCGCCTCTATATTCCCTACGGACCACAAATCCAGTCACCCGACAACCTCATAGAACTCCTAGAAATCACTAAACAATCCGCTAAACAACAAAAAGTCGACTTTATTCGCATTGAACCATTGGGTAACATCGACACTGCCATCCTCAAAAAAGCTGGCTATCGGAAAGCCAAGGATGTTCAGCCGTCTCATACTATCATTAACACCTTAGCAGACGACGAAACTATACAATCTCTTACTAGTCAGACTGTCCGTCGTATGTGGCGCAAAAATCTTAAAGCAGGCGTTACCTTTCAGGCTAGTTACGACCCTCAGGATATCGAAATTTTTATCAATATGATCCACGACGTAGCTAAGCGTACAGGTATGGTACCACACAGTGACGCTTATTTCCGCCAGATGGCGTCTTCCCTATTTCCTACCAAGCAGGCTGGTATTTTTTATGCTATCTACGAAAATAAACCAGTCGCTAGTATTTTATTTTTCAGCAATGGCGAAACGATGTATTACGGTCATGCTGGATCTTATTCAGAATACCGCAAATTAAGTCCAGCCACCGCTCTTGGTTTAGAAATGCTTCGTTATGCACGTCAAACAGGTCATAAGTTTTTCGATTTTTACGGTATCGCACCAGAAGATGCACCAAAAACTAATCCATGGTACGGCTTTACGCAATTCAAAAAGAGTTTTGGTGGTCAGCCAACGGAGTTTCCTGGCACTTGGGAATTACCACTACGCCCTATCGCCTATAATCTTTATCACCTCTATCAAAAGATTTATCAAACAATTCGTCACCATTCCTAACGTCTGTCCTTTGATTTGTGATATAATCGAGACGTAATATAAACATGTGGAGAAAAATAAGGACACTATAAATGCAAGCTTTTACACGTGAAAAGTACTTGTATTTACTTTTGTCTTTTTTTCACATGAAAAAACCATGGAATTACTTATGCAGCTAGCCAAACAATACATACCAAATGACTACGAACCAAACATTTATGCCATGTGGGAAACTAGTGGCGCTTTAGAACCGACAGGGGTAGGTAAACCATATTCCATCGTCATGCCGCCGCCCAACGCTAATGGTAATTTACATATCGGCCATGCTCTTGATATGAACCTTAAGGATATCCTTATCCGCTATCACCGAATGAAGGGTGATGATGCGATATTTATTCCGGGTGCCGATCACGCTGGCTTCGAGACTTGGGTAGTGTATGAGAGGGAATTGACCAAGCAGGGGAAGAGTCGATTCGATTTTTCTAGAGATCAACTCTATAGCCAAGTCTGGAATTTCGTCCAAGAAAAGCGTGGCAATATGGAACTGCAACTGCGCGCTCTAGGTATTAGTGCTTCTTGGAGACATCTAACTTTTACCTTGGATGATAAAGTTATTAGCACTGTATATGACACCTTCAAAAAGATGTGGGATGATGATCTAATCTACAGAGGTGAGCGCATCGTTAATTACTGCACTAAACACCAAACCAGTTTCGCTGATATTGAAGTAGAACATAAGAATGAAAAGGGGAAGTTGTGGCAAATAGCTTACCCAACATTGGACAAAATTGGCGAGATTATCGTGGCTACCACTCGTCCCGAAACTATGCTTGGTGACGTAGCGGTAGCAGTACACCCAGATGACGAAAGATACAAGCACCTAGTTGGTACGCGCATTTTACTACCGATTGTTGATAAAGAAATTCCAATTATTGCAGACGAATACGTTGATATGAGTTATGGCACTGGCGCCGTTAAAATTACTCCAGCCCACGATCCAAACGATTTTGAAATTGCCAAACGACACGATTTGCCTTTAGAGTCAATCATTAGCCAAGCAGGCAAGATGATAAATGTTCCTGCACAATTCTTAGGGTTAACCCCAGAAGAAGCCCGTATCCGAGTTTTAGAAGCCCTAGACGCACTGGAATTACGCCGCGGTGAAAGCAATATTGAGCACGCTGTCGGTCATTGTTATAAATGTGGTAGCGTTATTGAACCAATGGTTAAGGAGCAATGGTTTATTAAAATGGAACCTTTAGCCAAACCAGCAATTGATGCGCTTGAAAGGGGAGAAGTTACTTTTTATCCCGCCTCTAAATGTCGCGAGCTTATCGCATACCTCAAACAGCTAAAAGACTGGAATATCTCGCGTCAAATCCCGTGGGGAATTCCAATTCCAGCATTTGTTAATGAAAATAATCCTAAAGATTGGATATTCGACACTCGTACTAATGAACAGAAGATTGTTGTGAATAACACAACATATATTAGAGAAGAAGACACCTTCGACACCTGGTTCTCATCCGGTCAATGGCCATATGTAGTAACTGACTATTTAAGCGGCGGGGAATTAGCCAAATATTTCCCAACCAGCCTGATGGAGACCGGCATGGATATTATGCGCGCTTGGGTGGCACGAATGATTATGTTGAGTCTATATCGTACAGGTAAACTACCTTTCAAAGAGGTTTATCTACACGGCATGGTTAATGATGAGCATAATCAAAAAATGTCCAAGTCCAAAGGCAACGTTATTAACCCAATGGAGTTGGTGGCTGAATTTGGTTCAGATGCCACTAGGATGGGAATCATCGCTGGTCGCGCTCCAGCCCAACATCAGGCCTTTAATAAAGGTTCGGTTATTGCTGCGCGCAATTTCTGTAATAAACTCTGGAATATCGCCCGATTTGTTGAGGCGCAAATTGGCGATAATCATCAAATTGTCGATTTAGAGCCACAAACTCTGGCCGACCACTGGATTATTCGTCAATTAAATGACGCCGCTAACAACGTGGCTGTTCGATTAGAGCAATATCGTTTTTCTGAAGCGTCAGAAACGGTTTACCATACCATTTGGGACGACGTAGCCGACTGGTACATCGAATCATCTAAGACTTCAATTAACCGCCCGCTGCTATCATGGGTACTGGCGACTTCTCTAAAAATTGCACACCCGTTTGCGCCGTTTGTTACGGAAACAATTTGGCAAACCCTTAACTATACTGACGGAATCTTAATGCACGAGACTTGGCCGACTCCAGAAAAATTTGACCCAATTGCCGCTGAACAATTCGAGCAGCTAAAGACACTAGTCACCGAGGGTCGCTGGGTGATTGCTGAATTGCCAGGTAATAAAAAATATCGATTGTTATATGGCAATGATAGTCTAATTTCTGATAATCAGGACACTATTAAGCATCTGATGCGACTCGAGTCAGTCGAACATACAGATCAACCGCGTGGCCTTCGTTTAGCTGCGGCAAACAGGGAAGCGTGGCTGGATATTGATAGTGAAACTCTATATCAGCATCAGGAAAATCTTGAGGTTAGATTAGCGGAAGCACGCCAAAAATTGTCAGGATTACAGAAACGACTAGACAACCCAACCTATATCGAGAAAGCCCCAACGCACCTTGTTGAAGAAACTCGCGAACAATTAGCCGAGCAGGAAAAAATCATTACTCGGCTGGTTTCAGAGTTAGAAATAATTAGCTTGAAATAGTCTAGCTTACAGCGTCAAGATCAAGGTGATATCCATCAAAAGTATGTTGCCCACGAGCAGCATATTTTTGACGCAGTCGCTTTTTATCGTTGTTACGAGGCGTGGTCCGTGGACTCGCTGAGCTCTCCTTTAATACATTAGACAGCTCTGAGTGTTCTGGATGGGTGTGTGGATTAGTTTCCGGCATTTTTCCGTCACTCTCAACATCACCATGAACACTATACATTTTCCAAGATGATAAAAATGCCTTATCAATGTTAGTATCATGAATAAATATACTAAACGCTACATTTAAGCTCACTAGCATAGCTGTAGCAGTAAAAAACTGTTGCACTAAATTCATTTTGTTCTTTCTTTTTTGTATCTATTTTTTAGAATACTGGTTATTATGTTAGCATAAGCTTTGTTTTTTGTCAAGTATATTTCGCTACATAAAAATATTCGCCTCGTTTTGGCGAACATTTCACCTTACCATCTTGGCGGAAGGGGAGGGATTCGAACCCTCGGTACGTTTTACCGCACGCCGGTTTTCAAGACCGGTACCTTCAACCACTCGGTCACCCTTCCAGGTTTGATTTGGCGGAGGAGGGGAGATTCGAACTCCCGCTACAGATCTCTCCGTACTAACGATTTAGCAAACCGTCCCCTTCAGCCACTTGGGTACTCCTCCAAATTCACTATTTAGTGTATCATATAAGTGTAATAATTAACAGCTTTATGATAAATGAGGTATAATGTAATTATGATACAAGGATATATTTCTAAGATTGTCACGGCATTACTTACGATTGGACTAGGAATAGCCCTAGTAGCCACACCAGCATCTGCTCTTGGCGAAGGTGGTGCTTCGGCTGGTATTGGTGCAGCCCGGGGAGATAATACCCCATCTAATCTAGTTAATGGCGATTCATCAATCATAAAGCGTGCTATAAATATTATGCTATTTGCAGTCGGCGTATTAAGTGTTGTTATGCTAATTTTTGGCGGTTTTCGCTATGTCATCTCTGGTGGCAAGAAAGAATCAGTCACAAACGCTAAAAACACCATTTTATATGCAATCGTTGGTCTGTTAGTCGCAGTTTTTGCTTATGCTATCATTAACTTTATCCTTGGTGCAGCATTAAGTGGCGGTTCAACCACTAACGTTTAATTGTTCACTTATTCTTGCCGTGATATACTAACAGCATGAATGATAATCCAGAACAACAGGGATTCGAACCAACCTCATCAGATAGACTTGATCTAACTGAACCAATTGCCTGGAACGCCCCAGAAGGAGTGCAAGTTCAGCGTGGAAAAATTTGGTACGTAATATTTGCGATTATCCTAGTTGGGCTAATGGCTTTAGCTATTCTAGTATTTAAGAACTGGACTTTTGCTGCCTTGCTACCTATTATGGCAGTGGCCTTATTTACCCTATCAAACAAAAATCCTCAGATTATTAATTATGCAATTAGCCCAAAGGGTGTTTATATTGCTGACGTTTTACATGATTTCAGTGAATTTCGTGCATTTGGATTATCAAATGAAAACAACCAGCACTCTATCATATTATTGCCAGTTAAGCGTTTTTCCCCAGGACTAACTATCTATTTTTCTGAAGCGGAAGGTGAGAAGATAGTCGATATGTTAGGTGCGCGCTTACCAATGCAAGAAATTAAACCAGACGCCCTAGAAAAGCTTATTCGCTTAATAAAGCTATAGCTTGATTGGCTATATTTTATGTGGTAGAATACAGAAGTTCACCGCTTCTAGGCGGAGAAAGCTCTTTATATTTTTGTTATGGCCAATCGGATTTCCGAAAGGCTGTATGCACCCGTAGCTCAGCTGGATAGAGCGCTGGCTTGCGGAGCCAGAGGTCGTAAGTTCGAATCTTGCCGGGTGTACCATTTAACCTAAGGAGGGGATATGAATTTTGTTAAATACGTAAAATACACAGGTCTAGCAATTATTGCAATTTTTACAACATTTATTGCGTTTATATCGGCGGCGGTATTTATTGAGGTAACAACCTGGAACGAAGCTGGTAAATGGATTATCAAGGCCGCTGAATTAGCCGGCGTTGGCCTGCTATTAAGTATTGTCATGAGTATTATTGGTACTATAGTCGCTAAGGACGCCAAGAAGAAATAATATCCTTAATTAGTTAGATACGGAGAGATGCAGGAGTGGTTGAACTGGCCGCTCTCGAAAAGCGGTATGGGGCAACTCATCGAGGGTTCGAATCCCTCTCTCTCCGCCATAAATATTTATGAAAATAACCGTTATAACAATCGGAAAGAAACATGAAGCCTGGATTCAGCCAGGCATTTTTCGTTTTTTAGAGCGCCTCAGGCCGCCATTTGCCACTGAGATGGTGATTCTACCACATTCAAGTTTTGAAGGCGACAGAGCACGTCAGGAAGAGTCAGAGCGTATACTTACACGTCTTGATCCAGACGATTTCATCATTCTGCTTGATGAACGCGGTAAAAATTTATCATCACCGGAATTATCAAATCTAATTAGCAGTCATATAAATAAGCATGTTGTTTTTATTATTGGAGGGGCTTATGGAGTTAACGATGATTTACGTCAAAAATCTAACGTTGTCTGGTCTCTATCAAATCTAGTATTTCCACATCAGCTAGTCCGGCTAATCTTAGCTGAACAACTGTATCGTGCTCAAGAAATCTATCGCGGCAGCCAATATCACCACTCATAATTTCGGACGACCGTGTCTGGCAATAACAGCAATCTCTACATGCTCAGCACCGTTTTTTCTTAAGCATTCAGCTGCCGCCAACACAGTTGAACCAGTCGTAAAAATATCATCAATAATTATATATCGACGATTTTTATCTACCGAACCACTTAGCTCAAAGAAGTCCTTTGCTTGACGCTTTCTCTGGCGTGAAGACTTAGCAAAGTGCTGAGTGACATTATTTCTTCGTCGAAGCAGGGGCCGGCATTCTATCTTTCTATTCCTAGCTAGCTTATTAGCTATCTTTTCAATATGACCAAATCCACGGCGACGGATATTTTGGGAGATTGTAGGTATTGGCACAATAACCGCCTCTGTCGGGAGAGAAGGTAGAATGTCGTTCAAAAACTCACTCAACAGATTAGCGGCAGCTTGCACTCGGTTAAACTTATAATCATCAATTATTTCAGCCACCACGCCAGTTCTTTTCGTAAAACACCAGATCATATCACAGGGGATTTTATGCTTTTTGCACAAGTTTCCGTTTTTTAAGGACTGACCACACAATACACAAATCTCGTATTTCTGACTGATGATGTATTTTTTACAATCTATGCATAAAATACCCCCTATTTTATGACATCTATAACAGTAGTGCGGAGCAATAATAGATAATAGTGCATCAAACATTGTAATTTTTACGTTTTACACCTTTCACTGTTGATTATACCGCATATTATAGTTATACTAATAAGGACTTTGTCAATGAGCCTATTATAAAAGTGGAGGAAATTATGGCCCGAAAGCAAGATGATAATATACTACTAACAGAAGACGAGTTGGCTGCAGCGTTTATTGACGATACAGATCAGCTACTACCTAATCTTAACGATGACAGCAACAGCAGTCCAGCTCCAGCAGCACCAGCTGAAGACAACTGGGAGGATGAAGCTGACGATCTAATGGGTCAATTAGCTGTTGACGTTTTTGAAACAGAGAACGACTTAATCATTAAAGCTCGCACTGCCGGTGTAGACCGCAATGATTTAGATGTCAGTATTTCTGATGGAATCTTAACTATCAGCGGCACGTTATCTAGTGGTGATGAAGCCGATGTGCGCCAATGGCACATTCAGGAGTGTTACTGGGGCGAATTTAGTCGTACATTAGCATTGCCTACAGCCGTTAACGAAGAGGGAGTAAAGGCAGAATTAAAAGATGGCGTTTTGACAATTACCTTTGAAAAGATAAAACAAGAAAAGGCGAAGAAGATCCAGGTTCTCTAGAAACATTAGCAAAAAATACCGCCATGCATTGGCGGTATTTTTTGATTATAAAAAAGAACCTCGCTAATGAGGTTCTTTTTTCCAACCGCAAAACTTATTATGATCCTGAAGTAAATTTATCAATAACCATATTAACGATAGCCCAAGCCAAAATAGAGACGACTAGACCAACAATAGCGTATAGAACCGTATTCTTAGCTGAAGTAACCTTATTGCTATCACCAGCTGAAGTAGTGTAACGAATACCACCCCAAATAAGCATAATAACGCTTAGGGCGCCGACTGCAAATAGGAATATATTAACAAACTGCTTAACTAGGCTCTCAGGACTAGAATTAACCTTATCTACGCCCTCTCCTTGTGCACTGTCAATTCCACCCCTTAATGTAAAATCAGCAGCACTTACAGCTGGAGCTACCGCAAAAGCGATTGTCGGCACAATCAGCAGTCCAGCTAGAATCATTTTTAATTTATTCATGTTATTTCTCCTTCTTTAATGATGTTATTATTATACATTTTTCTCTGTTATTTGCAAAACTATTATGTTTTTAGACAAACTTATCGATGACCATATTAACGATAGCCCAAGCGAAAATAGCCACGATCAGACCAACTACTGCATAAATAAGTGAATTCTGTGCAGCTTTAGTTTTTGCAGCGTCACCAGCTGAAGTAACATAGCGAATACCGCTAAAAATAATCATGATAACAGATAAGGCGCCCACAACCCACAATAAAACATTAACGATAGTTTGTATTAAGCCACCCTTACCTTCAATTTGCTTGCCTTTCATTTCTGGAGTAGTAGCTATGTCAATACCATCTGACACTTGAGCAGAAACACTACCAGAAAGGGAAGTAGTCAGCAGGGCTGACGCTCCAAAGACCATACAAATCATTAACGCTATCGATAATACTGTTTTTTTCATGTTTTCTCCTACTTAAAATTACTAAACGCAAAGTTAACAATTGCTGCAGCAAATATTGAAACAACCAAACCAATGACAGCATATAAGATAGTATTTCTGGCTTTTGCTGTTTTCTGAGCATCACCACTAGAAGTTGCGAACATAATCCCACCGATAACAATCATAATGACCGAAATTATACCAACTGCCGTTAATAAAACTTGCACTATACTGCCTATGATGCCATTAACTTTACCTTCACCATCAGATTTATTATTACAGTAAACTGACCCAGAACCATCACCTGCACAAATATCAATACCGTTACCAGCAGAAACTACAGGAGCGAATGCGCTAAACATTCCAATCATAACCATGCAGACGGTCAAAATTTTTGTAATATTTCTCATACTAAACCTTTCCTATAATATAACCTGTTATAGCAATAGCACTAGAGATAATCACCAAACCAATGACAGCATATAAAATTGTATTTTTTGCGCTAGCGGTTTTTGCCGGGTCACCAGAAGACAGCGAATAGTTTATGCCAGCAATGACTATAACAATAACCGCTACGATACCAGCTATCTTTAGCACCAGGTTAATAATGACCATGATGTCAACTTGATTATCCGGCACTCCGACTTCGCTAGCGCTACCTAATAATCCAGCAAAAAATTCTAAATATTTCATACTATATTCCTATATTTGATGATATAAAACTAACAACTGCCACTGATGATAAAGCCACAACCAACCCAATCGCTGCATTCATGATTGTTTTTCGTCCGTGAGCTACTTTATCAGAAGAGCCATTACTGGTCATTATAAGGAAGCCGCCATACATGATATACCCAGTTGTAGCATAACCAACAACCTGCAAGAGATCTTCTATTATGTTCAGGACAATCTTCCAAATAAAATTGGCTTGTGAGTCTGTATTCTCGCCAGGGGATTTAACATTACAATCACCATCCAACAGGCCATCATACCAAGGTTTTAAAGTCATAATCTTACCATCAGAGCAGGCCGCAGAAGAAGTCTCAGAGATAACAATATTAGCACTAAATACACCAACTACAATTAAAGATACTGCAAGTATGATATTTTTCATTAGTTAAAGACTCCCCCCGGAATGATAAAGTTGGTAATAGCCACCATAAATGCAAACATCAACAACCCAATAACCGTATTCATCCAAACTTCTCGGGCTTTTTTTACTTTATCTGGACTTCCTTCAGACGTAGTATATAAAAATGCACCATATACAACAGCTCCAAAAGCCGCAACACCAACACCAGCAGTTAAGATCTTGATAACTTGCTTGATTATGTTGATAATTGCCGTGCTACCTTCGCCTTCACAAGAAATAACAGAGGTTTCCGCGCCACCACAGTTGGCAGCCAAAGCTATTCTGGGTATAAAAACACTTCCTGCGATTACTGTTGCGATAAATATACTGATTATAATATTTCTTTTTGTCATAAAAATTTCTCTTATACAGAAATTGTAAAATAGTCAAGCGAAAAAAGCAAATATTTTTCTTGAAAAGATGTAGGTAGTCTGTTAGTATATAAACTGCAATGTGCGCCCGTAGTGAAGTTGGCCTATCACGCCTCCCTGTCACGGAGGAGATCGCCGGTTCGAATCCGGTCGGGCGCGCCACAGATATTTTCACCCTAACAGGGTGTTTTTTTATTATAATTGCCAGCTATAACTATTGCATTTATTTAATTTTTATGTTATTATATCAGCAATTAGGTCAATGAATCTAAGGAGATTTATAAATTACACCTGGCAATGCCAGAGAAAGGACCCCAAGCGTTATGGCTAAAAATCATGAAAAAAACCCTAACCCAAGCGGTTCAGAAACTAAAAGAAATGCCTTAAAAGGCATAGCTACAGTGGCAGCAGCAGTGGCCATGACAATGCCATTAGTAGCCTGCGGCGAAAAATACGAAGAACCAACTCCAGATACAACATCTACGTCTCAGGAAACTCAAGATCCTACACCTTCAGTAGAAGAGACAAGCTCTTCATCACCAGAGGTTAGAGAAATCCCAGAAATTGAGGGGCTGGATGATCTTCTAAACTCTTTGGATAATGCAAAAGACACGAATGATCTGAGGGTAGACTTCATTAATTATACAAACGATCATGTTAACAGCGAATCTGCAAAATTAAATATTGATGAGTTTGGTCAGATAACCACAACAGACGAAAAGCTCTCTGAAGTCATGAAAAATATCGGAGAGCACAGCGTCTACAATATTAATTTGATAGCCAAATCCTACTTTAAACTAGTCGACGAAGGCAGGGTGGAAGAGGCAGACAAGATGCGCGACGCCTACCTAAGCAGCATGGTTGCAGGAGATGCTCAAGACATAATACATAGGTTTTTTGAAGGGTATAAAAAATACCCTGAGACAAAATATCGTCAATATGACTATTTCGACCTATTTTCACTAGATGGACAGCCAAATAAAATATTTGAGTCTACAGGAAAAAATGGTCTCTATCCAAAGCTAGTCCGAAATAACTTTAATGAGGATTCTTGTGTCTATACAGAAACAGGAGATCTTACACAATGTAACGGCCTAAATTACAGTGGTTATATTCCTAAATATCAAGCAGCTTATCTAACAGAAAACATGGTTATGGAAATAACGACCATTGTTAATACTGTCGACACAAGAACTAACGGTCCCGAAGATCTAAACTTTCCCCCGTCAGAGAAGCAAAAACTTGATAAGTCAGCGAGCCGCACAGTAGAGGTTCGAGCAGCTCCTGTGATAGTTAGCGTCCGAAAAGTTAGCGGACCTAGTAGTACTTATGAACAGGGAAGCCCGATGCCATTCACTGTAAACGGTGAAGACGTACCAGCATATGAAATCTCTGAGATACGGAACGCCTGGAACAGTATCAAAGAAAACTAAACTCCAGACTTAACAACTATTGCATAAACACCTTCACGTGTGATTAAATGAAGGTGTTTATGTTTATCAAAAAACAATCGTCTAGCTGGACAGGGTGGTTTAAGAATTCTGTAATGTTTTTGTGCTTATTGGCATTTTTTATAATGCCAATTGCTAATATGCTGTCAGTTAACCCAGCTCTGGCTGCTAAAAATCCAGGATACTTCGAAAGCCTATCAGACGGAGATAAATACAAATTTTTCCAGTATGCCACAGCGATGTCATATTGTTTTAGTGGCAAATCTCACAAAGACCATGGGAGTAGTCTGAATTTCAAAGTCCATAGAAACGTTGACGGTAGTCTGTCTAAGGGTATAGTTTTCAATTACGGCGCTCATCCTACACATGACTCTGTATACATTGGCACAATGTCGGGGGCATACGGTGGAGATCCAATAGCAGGATATGCAGACGGTGTTGTCTCCTGCATGGATAAAGATTTTCAAAAAGAAGCCTTTAAAATATTTCAAATAGAACCAAACGAACTGCTATGTCAGATGGGGTATAAGAAAAAAGGGCATAAAAACGCAAGCGTCGAAGAATGTATTAACTTAGGTAAAACTAATGATTTCGAAACTCAGGATTTACCTGCTCCTCCTGGTGACGTTAATTTTATAAACGCCCTCACCACATTAACAGGGTATCCAAATAACGCAGAGGAGCAAGTTCCCTTCATCAAGTATCGCAAGTATTTGGATTGGTCTATGGGTTGTGTTGATGGTAACGAGCTAAGTGCATCTTCTGGTAACACACGGACACTTTCCGTTGTGAAAGATGGTAAAGTCTCAGAGGTTTATAGGTCAAAAGGTAGTGGCGACTATATGTGGAGTGCTGGTGATAACTATAAAGGCGATCCTCAGTTTAAATGTGACGCAATCACCCTCAAACTTAAAAAAGCAGCAAATGCATATGCTAATTCCTTAAAAGACGCTGCAATAAAAAATGCCTGCTCAACATTTACAGGAGAAGAGCTTGCCGCCTGTAAAGCCGGAATAGAACATAAGGGTGATTCTACATACTGTGAAAATAACTACTCAGGGGGCGCGTTAAGCGCCTGTAAACAAGGTCAGTCTGCTGAAATAGAGATTCCATCGGAAGGTGACGGCGGCGGAGAAGAGGGGAAAAATTCGTGCGGAGTCGACGGTATAGGGTGGCTCGTCTGTCCTTTAATGAGTTTTGCTGGCAGCCTGGGAGACGCCTCCTACTCCGCAATATCGTATTTTCTATCTATCGATAAAGGAATCTTTGAGGACCAATCAAATGGGGGATTAGAGCAAGCTTGGAAGTTCTTCCGAGATATTGCAAACGCCGTATTTGCCGTAATATTCCTGTGGGTAATATTCTCCCAAATAAGCAATGTCGGTGTCAGTAATTATGGAATTAAGAAAATTCTACCAAGGTTAATAATAGGAGCTTTGCTCGTAAACCTATCTTTCTACCTCTGCAAATTGGCTGTAGATTTGTCTAATATCCTCGGTTTTTCTCTTAAAGGAGTTCTGGAGGGGGCAGCATCAGGAGTTAGTACTCAATCAGCAGAAGTTGGCACCTTCTACACCTTACTAGCTGGCGGGCTAGCACTAGTTGGAGTAGGTCTGTTCATATTCCTTGCTGTAAGTATACCTACTATCATGGCTTTACTTTTGGCTTTACTTGTCGTGCTGGTTATATTAATTGTTCGACAAGCTGCCGTCATATTGTTAATAGCGATATCTCCATTAGCATTTGCAGCATGGCTTCTACCAAACACTGAAAATTTATTCAAAAAATGGGTATCAGTGTTTAGGGGGTTGTTAATTGTATTTCCTGTAATATCTCTTCTGTACGGAGCTGGAAAGTTAGCGGGAGCCGTATTGGCTGCAGTCGGCACAAACGATCCAAACAATCCAAAAGAAACCATGCAGGTTGCAGCCTTAGCAGCGTCTATTTTACCATTAGGCGCCACACCTTTCGTATTAAAGAGCTCATTAAACTCATTGGGTAATTTTGCAGGAAAACTTGGCGGATTGAGCGGTTTGGCTAATAAGAAGCTGGGTAGTGCTATCGCGAACAAGTCTAGAATAAATGACGTTAAAAATGCTTGGAAATCCCGTTCTGCTAGAAAGCTAGCAGAAAGAAGATCCGGCAATACTATGTACGGACAAACCGCAAGAGATCTCAGAAAGAGCAGCTCATGGCTTAAAAAAGGTGCTGGAATCGCAATGAATCCTGCAGCAGCCCTTGATAATACTCCATTTGGTCGAAAGATAGGTCTCAGTAGCGGTGCGGGGGCAGCACAAGAAGCCTACGATAAAGCCGCTATGGAAAAGGCTGAACGAGCGCTAACGTATCAATATGGCGGAGATGCGACAAAGGCTCTATATGATGAAAAAGCCGACAAGTACACTAGGATTGCAGCCGTTAACCAACTTAAGGGACAAGGCGCTCATGGTGCGGACGTAGTGGCTAATTACCTGAGAAATGGTGGAGAAGTGGATAGTGTAAGTATGGCTAATGCATTAACCGAAATGAAAGGGTCTCATGCTGGGGTCTCTGAAGCGGGAGTTAGCGCTCTTAAAGCTCTTCAAAGTGGACACTCCAGTTTTTCACTCGGACAAAAAGATTCGTCAGGCAATGTCATTGGCGATTCAGCAAAGGACGAGTTTAATAGCCTAACCAAGGAAGGTGTACGTAAATTATCCAATGAAGCCATCGCCAAGCAGAACGCTGACGCCATTAAGCACTCTGCTATAAAAAGAAATGACGCTCTTAAGCTACTGAAAGATGATAGACTCAGGTCTATGATGAGTCAGGATACAAAAAATGCTCTTGTCAATAGATAAGTAGTTATAATACAAAAAATTAAAAGACAGGAAGTTACTTTATTAAGGTTTCCTCCTATAGCGCCTCGTAGTACCCACTCTCTTGACTTTTTCCATCAAAAATGCTAATATAACCCTAGATGGAGTGGTTAATTTCCCGTAAGCAGCTTCTTAATAAGTGGCTGCAGTGGTTTATGTTGCTGATAGCAGGGATGCTGGTGGGCATTTTTCTTAATACCTTAGCACACTCAACCTCTGTTTACGCCGTAGACGCAGAATGGAACGGTCATAATTTAACCTATAATAAAGAAAAATATACAAAAATAAGCGATGATAAGAAAATCAAACAATTTAACCTACCGGATAATTCGCTTGTTTATATTAATGAAGATAAGAATAAAAAAGAAACCAAGGTTATTTATTTCCCATCAAGCGAAATATCCTCACTAAATTCCGCAACTTACGCAGTTTATTCATTTACACCACCGAACACCTATGAGCAAACCAGCACCTCAACTATTTCAATTGAATCGCCATCTGAAAATTCAACCAGCACTTCCTGTGATGTACAGGGAATAGGTTGGATTATCTGTCCACTCTCCAATTGGTTAGCTGATGGCATAGATTATATGTACAGTGCACTTCAGGAATTCTTAAAAACTAAGCCGTTAGAAACAACCAATCAAAACAGTGGAATTTATTTGGCGTGGGTTATTATGCGCAACATTAGCAACGTGGCGTTTATTGTGGCGTTTTTGGTGATTATCTACTCACAATTGACCTCTATAGGAATTAGTAATTATGGTGTCAAAAAGATGATTCCTAGGTTAGTAATCGCGGCGGTGTTGGTCAATTTATCATTCACGTTTTGTGCTATATTACTAGATTTATCAAACATAGCCGGCTACGCTTTCCAAGACGCTTTCATGGGAATTAAAAATACCATATCCACCGTAGGAGAAAATACAAGCACATGGACGTGGTCGGAAGTTATCAGTACAGCACTGTCGAATGGAGCGCTGGCGGTAGGAGCAGGATACGCCGTATCGCTAGTACTTACTACTGAACTATTACCGATGTTAGTACCTGCCGCGACATTAGCTGGCTTAACTTTACTCTTCATACTCCTAATTATGGCGGCTCGTCAAGCACTTATTATTATACTAATTATAGTTTCACCACTAGCATTTGTTTGCTACTTACTGCCCGGAACAGAAAAGTGGTTTAAGAAATGGCGAGATTTATTCTTAACAATGCTAGTATTTTTCCCAGCATTCGCTGTAGTATTCGGTGGAGCTCAACTGGCGGGAATATTAATTATCCAAAATGCCTCTGGTCCAAATGGCGCAATAATGCACATACTAGGCATGCTGGTTCAAATAATACCTTTGGCTATAACCCCTCTAATTATGAAGTTCAGCGGCGGAGTATTAGGCAAATTTGCCGGATTTGTTAATGATAAGAATAAGGGATTATACGACAGGTCTAAGAACTATGCTAAAGATCGTCGTGAGATCATTAAAAACAAGAAGTTGGCTAATCCCAATATGGCACGATTCAACCCAAATCGTTTACGCCGTTGGGCAGATCATAAAGGTAGAGCACTCAAAAAAGATCTGGAAACTTCACAGAAAAATGCCGAGAATTCATTTAGAGATACAGACAGGTATAAGAAGTTAGACTTAGAGGCTAGACAGGCTTCCAGGCGTGCAGATCTGTTATCCGCACAAGATGATAATCGCTACCTCGAAGCGACTTTGGGCCATACACCAACTGATACGTATGGAAAGAGACCTCTGTACGATCGCGCTCTACGAGCCGTGTCAGCTACCTATGCAACTCGACAAGATTTGAAAGCTCATCAGCAGCAAACTGCATTCATGAATGATATTAAAGACTTAGAAACAGAAATTGCAGTGTCTGGACTAATTAAGAATAACGCTCAACGCCAGCAGCATAGTGAATTTGCAGAGCAATTGATAAACAGCAAGGAGCTTCGAGAGAAGGCTGGCGGGCACGTATTCAAAGATGCAAATGGCAATTTGATTGGTGCAAATGCGGCCTTAGCTTCAGCCATAGCAACCAGCCGTAGCGAATATGCCAAGTCAATTGACGAGGCTCGCCAAATTATAAAGCACTACAAATTAGATGCAAAACAGAGGCAGGGATTAGCCCTAGACAAAGTATCTATAAGTCTTCCTGGTGGAGTTAATTTATCTGGAGATAGTATATTCGTACGTGAAGCCGCAATTGAAGAGCAGATTAAATACGGTACCGCAGCAGAAGTCGCCGAGCTTCTTAGTGAATTGCCGCCAGAATTCTATTCTTCTGCAGCTTCAGCGCTAGCGGAATCTGGTGTAAGGAATAAGGCGTCCTTTATGGGAGGTAAGCTCATCGATGATATGCTGAAGGGCGATATTAATAACAGGGGAGACCTAATGAACCACTTTGCTGAATGGCTAGAGGGTGGTAAATACAGGCCTGAGACCTTAGCGTCTACGGATGCTGATGCCGTTAAGTTGTTGATAGAAGCTGTAAATACTACATCTGTTATTACTGATAAGAAACGTCAAGATCTTAAGAAAGTTATCAACACAATTCTTACCGACAGGAGATTATCTGCAAACGTAACAGATGCCGCCAAAGAACAATTTGAGAGTTTCCGAAACATACTATAATAGCTGTGATTTTGATATAATATAAGCAGTATGTCTATATATAAAGTTCCTCAGGATGTTGAGGCGGAGGACAAACTACTTGGACCATTTAGTTTCCGGCAGTTTGTGTTTTTAATTATCGCAGTTGCTGGAATTGGTATTGCGTATGCTTTAAGTCAATTGTTACTACCCTTATTTTTAATTCCAATGCCGGTTGTTTTGTTTTTTGGGGCTTTAGCTTTACCTCTTAAAAAAGATCAACCGATGGAAGTATACCTTGCGGCAGTTATTTCTTTTATGTTAAAACCAAAAAAACGCCTATGGCAACCTGACGGTATTGAAACGTTAGTAGAAGTTGTCGCACCAAAAACTGAGGAGAAGATATATGGCAATAAATACGATCAAGCTGAGGTTCAGCGGCGATTGTCATACCTAGCAAACCTGGTAGATAGCCAAGGTTGGTCAATTCGTGGAGTTAATAACCCGAATAGTTCGATGCAAGCGGATCTGTTTAATGAGGGTCGGGCAGCTAATGATATCCTAGATGAAAATAGCACTACGGCACAAAACATTAATAATTTAATGAGACAATCGGATATACGCAGAAGAGAAGAAGTAATTCAAAAGATGCAAACAGCACAAACGACAACGGTAGCAACTTCTCAATCGACAAACTCTATTCCAACAGCGCAACTCATAGTTAATCCATACCCAACAATGCACCAGTCAACCATAAATCCGCTATCAGACAATAAACCTACTAATAGCCAACCGACTGCCACACCGCAAACTAGCTTAAACGACGTATCACCTGCTATAATAGATTTGGCAAATAATCACAGCGACCTTTCGGTTGAAACGATTTCACGTGAGGCAAATCGAATTCAGCAAGAAAATAAATTAGCAGAAGAGGAAGTAGTGATTTCATTACGTTAGGTGGGGTTTATGCAACCAGAGTTACAAAATCAGCAATTGAATCAGCAATTACCGCAAACCAATGCGGCTATTCCTAATATTCCTCAGCAATCCGCCGTAAATACAACCATAGCAGGATCTGCCACTACACCAACCCCGGATAAGTCACCAGAAAATAAAAAACAGAGTGGACCAATCAGCACTCAAAATACTCTCCTGTTTTCTGAAATGCGTGAAAATATGATTATCATGAGTGATGGTAGCTTCCGGGCAGTAATTGAATGTGAATCAATTAACTTTGACCTGATGAGCTCGCGCGAAAGAGAGGGAATAGAGTTCAGTTATCAAAACTTCATAAATTCTCTGTATTTTCCAGTTCAAATTCTGGTCCGTTCACGCCGGGTAGACATTGGGCCTTATCTAGACAGATTAGCCGATATCAGACGTAATCAAGATAACATGTTACTCAATGTTCTGATGGATGATTATATGGACTTTATTGATGTTCTAGCACAAGAAGCAAACATTATGGATAAAAGTTTTTACGTAGTTGTACCGTATTATCCTGCTGGTGAAGAAAATGCCTTCAAACAACAAACAAAAGGACTATTTAGTAGTTTCTTCAGCGGAAAAAAAGAAGCGACTGTAACAAAAATTGATCAGGTTACATACACGAAGGCAAAGGATGAGATAAAAAATCGTATCGATTCGGTAATGAGCGGCTTGTTCCAAATTGGAGTAAAAAGCTGGCAATTAAACACCAGGCAGTTGGGCGAGTTATTCTACACTTCATATAATCCCGACACATCATCACGCGAATCACTGTCAGAAATCGACCCGAGTGAACTCACTACTACCTACGTCACTAAAGGCACAGGACAAGCACCAACAGGAGAAAGACTATAATGGCAAAGAAGAAATTAGACGCTGTTGATATTGCCGCACAACAACGAGCACGCGAACAGGCTGAAGTTGAGCAGGCCTTTTTAACCGGTGTCCGTACGCTGCGTGATTTTATCGCACCAAGTAGCATTGAACTTCATTCCGATCATTTCCGACTAGGTTCAAAATATGGTCGTACCATGTATGTTTACGGCTATCCGCGACAGATCTACACCGGCTGGCTCAGTTCGGTGATTAATATCGACGAGGTGTTGGATATTAGTATGTTTATTTATCCGGTTGATACGCAAATTGTGTTGAATAATCTGCGCAAAAAAGTTACCCAGCTGGAAGCTAGCATGAATATCAATTCAGAAAAGGGGCGTGTGCGCGATCCAGGACTGGAAGCTGCTCTGCAAGATGCAGAAGAACTGCGTGATCAGCTACAGATTGGGGCGGAAAAATTCTTCCGCTACGGTCTATATATTACAATTTATGCCGATAGTATGGATGAGCTAAACTTCGTGCAACATAAGATTGAAACAATATTTGGACAACAATTAGTCTTCTCCAAAGTCGCCTCCAGTCAACAAGAGCAGGGGCTCAATAGCACAGTTCCACAGTTAACCGATGAGCTGCAAATTCGCCGTAATATGAATACGGGCGCAATTTCTACCAGCTTCCCATTCACTTCAGCCGATCTGACGGATAATAAGGGCGTCCTGTATGGAATTAATATGCACAATAACGGCCTGGTGATTTTTGATAGGTTTAGTCTGGAAAATGCCAATATGGTGGTGTTCGCTAAATCTGGTGCTGGTAAATCATTTACCGTTAAATTAGAGGCCCTAAGAAGTATGATGGTTGGGTCAGACATTGTGATTATTGACCCAGAAAATGAGTATCAAAAATTATGCGATGCAGTGGGCGGCAGTTATATTAGATTGAGCTTAAATAGTGATACAAGGATTAATCCTTTTGACTTACCGCGAGTCATCGATACCGACGAGGCGGACGACGCTTTAAGAGCAAACCTAGTAACGCTGCATGGATTATTGCGACAAATGCTAGGCGGGGCGCAAACAACAGCTGGCGGGCAAGTTGTAGCGGGATTAACGCCGGCGGAAGAAGCAGATATCGATCAAGCGCTCATTGATACCTATGCGCGAGTTGGCATTACATCTGATCCACTGACTCACAACTCTACTCCTCCAACTATTTCTGACTTATATGACACATTGCTTCACATGGGCGGCACTGGACCAAGCCTGGCACAACGACTCCGCAAATTTACCTCTGGAACATTTGCTGGTATTTTCTCACAGCAAAGTAATATTGACATCAACAATAATATGGTGGTGTTTAATATTCGTGACCTTGAAGACGAACTTCGACCAACCGCGATGTATATTGTCCTGAACCACATCTGGAATATTACACGCACCGACCAGAAAAAGCGCATGCTGATCGTGGATGAGGCATGGCAATTGATGAAATATGATGATTCCGCCAATTTCTTATTCTCCCTAGCAAAGCGCGCTCGTAAGTATCAATTAGGATTAACCACTATCACTCAGGACGTGGAAGATTTTGTTGGCAGCAAGATGGGTCGCGCCATAGTCTCCAACTCATCAATGCAATTACTATTAAAACAATCCACCAGCGCTGTTGATGTCCTTGCCCAGGTATTTAAATTGACCGATGAAGAGCAAAAACGACTATCTAACTTCCCAGTTGGTCAAGGCTTATTCTTTGCTGGGCAAAATCACGTTCATATCCAAATTCAAGCTAGCGACACTGAGTATAACCTGATTAACACCAATCCCGTAGCTCAACAAGTAAAGCCGTCTGATACACCAATTGGCGGTTACGGAGAAGTATAAAATATGGCGCGAGTTGACTATACGACAGATTCCGAGACTGACAGTAGATTAAATCCTGCCGAGCAGGCTAGGTTCGATCAAATCTCAGCCGATCTTGATAGCGGATCAGAGTTGAGCAATCGCGAAAAAGATGCCATAAATGACCTTGAATCTCAATTTGATAATAAAGATTCTGACTTAGATCCTAACAGAAACGATTCCGCCAGTGAAGCAGTCAATGGGCAAGAATCTTCCATACCTAATAACGGTTTTTATCAGCCGTCTGCAGGAAAAAAGAAAAGTCCAGTAACGTTTAAGTCTTTACTGAAAAAACGCGGACCAATTGCAGCTATTGCTGGAATATTGGGACTGGGTGGTGGAATTATGGGAATATTTCTTAGCCCAGCGACAATGCTACAAAATATTATGGAGAATTTCACCTGGAAAAACGACTCCGCCACACCCGCTAAAATATCCAGAATCAAACAGGCTATGAACAAATTCCTGGATTCTAAAGATAGTCCAGGAATCTGTGCTAATAGCAGTAAGAAGATAAGATGTAGAGCAGGAAATTTGTCCTATAAAGCACTAACGAAATTCAAGAAATCGGGAATTATTCCAGTCGATGCTGACGGCAATGAAATGAAGCTGAAGAAAACTGGTTATCCAGAAAAAAAACCAACACACTGGAAGGTGGAAGGATTAAACGATGGGAAACCTATTGAGTCGTCAAAATTAAAAGACGAATTGCTAAAGAAAGAGAATCGTAAAATTGCCAGTAAAGTCTATGGCAGAACTGGCTTATTTAAAATGCGTTTCCGCGCCTGGACAGGAAAGCATATGAGTAAGCTCTACAATAAGTTCAATCTTAAAAGAAACAGTGCGATGTCAAAAATCGATAAAAAACTTAAAGTAACAGAGAGGGTAAAAAAATTCCGAGAGGGAATGCCAAAATTTAATAACAGCACAGCCATCAATAACGTTAAGACCGGAATTAATAAGATGGGAGGCAAATTAAAAAAAGGAGCACTAGCCTACACTATTGCTGCTGGTTATTGCTTAGCTGTAAAAATTCCAAATATTATCGCAGCAGGAGTTACCGCAGTTCAGTTAGCTCCTCTGCTTGGCTTGGTTATGGACGTAATACTATCTCCCGGATCGCAGGCTAAAGCTTCTGGGTTAGATAGTCAACCTGCTGCAGCGTTATTATTCGGTCAGAAGGCTTCAGCTGCCGAATCTACAGGCAGTGGGTTCTCTCAAGAAACGATGGAAACTATAGGCGACATGCTCACTCAAAGAGGTAAAATGAAAGGGTCTGAAAACACCGAAGGATCAGCTCTGGACTCTCCATTTCTCCTTGCAGCAATGGGTGTCAATAATGACAAGCCAGGAATTGCTAAAAATTATGTGCCAGGATATTCAATAGTTACAAATCCCATAATTCGCAAAATCAATGACCTTAAAGGTGCTACTCAAGGAGCTTGTGACTTTATACTTAGCCCAATTACAATGTACGCTTTTATGGCCATAGAGAGTGTAGCTACCGCCGCCACCGGTGGATGGACTAAATTGTTAACTTGGGCAGGAAGCCAAACTATCGGTGCAATAGTTACAAAGGTAGCGGAGGTAGCGGTAGGCGAACAAGTTAAAACAATTCTTGAAGAACTAGCAAAGAAATTTCTTGTACCAAATAATGCCCAGTATAAGGATTTAGGTGATGCACTTGGCGTTGGAGCGGCAGCGTTCTTTGCAAGCGGATCTATGGGGCAGATGCTACCAGGTCTTAAAATGAGCCAATTAGCGGAGTTCAATGGAATCCAAATAGCGAATGAAGAATTCCAAAAAGAAATGGACATAGCCTCTTTAAGTCCATTTGATACATCAAGTAGATATACATTCCTAGGTAGTATATTCCATAATATGGGTAATATGATGATGGCTAATAGAACTTACAGTAAAACTCCAGTAGCAATGCTATCTAATATTCTCAGGCTACCTTCTATGGCACTGTCTTATTCATCCACTGCAAAAGCAGCAAGCGGTATGTATTCTGATAAATATTGTGGATACGCAAAAGACTTTTATATGGGAAGTGGGTCATCCGAAGATCCGGCTATAAATTTAGCAGGATTACCATGTACGGGTATAACTAAAAGCCAGGATAATATGTCGGTAGAGGAAGCTATACAGATTGCCGAAGATGAAGGATGGATAAAGAAAGATGCAGATATTCCAGATGGCGCAACAATATCAGATCTCATGACTAGCGGATATATAGTTGAGGGTACGCCTCTTTACGATTTCATTGAAGATTGTAGTGACGCGAGTAGCGGAAATTACTGGTTTAATAGTGGCGGGTGTGTAGCACCAACAAATTCAAAACAAGCAGCGACAACTACTACAAGTACTACTTACAAAGATGCAGAAGGTAAAGATGTTACTAACGAATCTTTCGGAGCTGAAAACTCCGCTAAGCAATACGACGACAGAAAACTTTCCGCTATGTCCGTATTACTAATTGATTTTCAGATTGCCCAATCAATTAATGGCGAAGATGAAGAAGAAGATGCTCCTTCAACCACAGCTAAAGCTCCAGACAATGGCGAGGCAGTTGGTGAACCGCAATTAGAAGAAGCACAGGCCGAATGGGGTAGTTACGAAAATGGTAAAATTCCAGACTCAGAGCTACAAGCTCTATCCTTTTCGCCAGAAAATAAGATGAACAAGAAAGCTGCGACAGCTATGGAAGAAATGAACAAAGCATACAAAGCCGATAACGGTTCCGACCTCATTATAAATGACGCCTATCGAGAATATGACAGGCAAGTTAAACTGCGTGAACAATTAGGTAGCACCGCAGGCGTTCCAGGTACATCAAACCATGGATGGGGGCTTGCTGTGGATATTGAAGTTGGTCCATTTGGATCTTCTGCATATAATTGGCTAAAGGCTAACGCCCACAAATACGGTTATGTACATCCCGCTTGGGCTGAGCCAGATGGAAATAATCCCGAACAATGGCATTGGGAATATGCGAGGAAGGTCTAATGAATAAAGAAAATAAAGTCATACTAATATCATTCATATTATTTTTAATAAGCATTACGGCAACTTTCCTTATTATTAAAAACCCTAACAGTAATCAATATACTACCGTCCTGCCATCACCTCAAAGCACTAACGAGAATCAAAGTAATCAAAATAATACTCACGAGCAATCGTCAGAACAAAAAGTTATCACCGAATTGCTAAACTCTACTTCCAGTACCTACGGTAATCGTGAATTAAAAAAATACTCAATAGTAAAAGAGCATGGCGAATTTAAGCTGGTTGCATTAGAAATTTATAGCGAGAAATTCAAATCTACCTATAGCGTGTATGTAGTCCTGAGGAGTAATTCAGTCATAACAGGCGTTAATGATAGAAAATCCCCAGACACCTTAAAAAATATTGGCGTTCCTGCAGATATTATAAGCGAATATAAGAGGAATCGATCTGATGTATAAAAAGTTGTCCATTGCTCTTTGCTTTGTTATATCTTTTGCTATTACTATGCAGCCAGTATCTTTAGCGACAGGATATCCCGATTCATATGTAACAAACGATATTCTTTGGTACAAAGCAAATGATTCAACAACTTGCTCCGGATCATCTTCTAATGGAGTGTCAGGATCAGACAACCAAGAGAAGATTTGGGGGTATTTACGTAACGTAGGATTAAGCGCTGAACAGACAGCTGGTGTGATGGCTAATATTCAAGCAGAGTCAGGATTTAGTCCTACTAGGCATGAAGTAGGCCAAGGATGGGAATCTGGAGGATGGGGTCTTGCTCAATGGACATTTGGAAGGCGTACTTTAATAGCTAATAAAATACCATCCGATCTAAAAAAATATTACAGTCAAGAATATGGTGGCGCACCCAACGAAAAAGGAATGATAGATTCTATTCCTGTAGAAGATAACGACAAGCTATTAATCTTTGAGTTAGAGTATTTAGTGCAAGAGGGGACAGAAAGACCGGTTACAGCTTCTGGATTCGGTACTGCGTCAAATTCTTGGGAGCTACTAAAAACCTTAAAAACAGTAGAGGAAGCTACTGTTTTTTGGCATGATGATTTTGAAAAATCAGCTATGACTAAAGAGCAGGTCAAAAATATACGTGGCGCTGCTGCTCAAAAGATTTATGAAAGATTCAATGGTACGGGCGGAAGCGGAGGAGGATGCTCTTCATCAAGTGGCGGCGACTTTATCGACTATGTCAAACGTTATGCCTGGCCAGAAAAAACTGTACGTACAGATAAAAAACCTGAATACGCGGAAGCTATAGAAAAGGCAAAAAGCGAGAACAGATACATTGGAGATTCTTGTCTTGGGGGCGGTGTAGACTGTGGCGCCTTTGTGACAACGATACTAAATGACAGTGGATTTGATAAGAACTATAATTACGGAGGCGAAAACGGTAAGGCTGGCCCAACTAGCGTACAGAGAGCATGGGCAGAGGCTAACTGGCAAACTCTCGGTAATGGTAGCTCAATAAATATAGCAGATCTTAAACCCGGTGATGTCGCACACAGCCCAGGACATACCTTTGTTTACGTTGGCGATATAGAGGGTTTTGATTCAAAAATAGCATCTGCTTCACAATGCGAATATGCACCAAAAGCAGGAGGTGAAAGTTTAACTTCTCCAAGCGTAACTTGGTATAGGAAAAAATAATGAATAAAAGAATAATTAGTATATTACTATTTTTATCATCACTTATTATATTAGCCTACGGAATTGTCATATATACATCCAGAATTAATACGGTACCAGTATTTTTATTAGTCTCACCAAATAAAGCAGAAATTACCGTAGAAAATAAAAAAATTATCGGATCACAAGTTATATATCTAAAACCAGGAATATATGATTTTAAAGCATTTAGAGATGGATTTAAGAGCGAAACCGTTCATATAGAAGTAAAGAAAGATAAACCACTAAGGATAGTATTTTCACTTATTCCAATTACTCAAGAGGCAATTAAAGAGTTAAAATCATCTTCTAGGGGCGCTGAAATAGACAAAATTACAACAGACAAACTTGTTGACGAGCAAAAAGCATTAGAAGATGCAAATCCAATAATTAAAAAATTACCTATCAAAAATCTAATCTACTCTATAGGCTATAGAGTAGATCCAAATATCCCAAATGGTATTATTGTAGAGATCGATACTATAGAAGGATATAGAAATGCTGCTATTAATAAAATTAAAGAACAAGGATTTGATCCATCAAAACTAAATATTATTTTTAGAAATTATGCCAATGCGTTTAAGGAGTAATTTATGAATCGAAGAAATATTATTATAATAATAAGTTCTATAATGGTCGTACTATTATTATTAGCTTTTTTCTTCATTCGTCCAACATATACTATTTCTATATTTTTCGACAAACCAGACTTATCGGCTAAAATATATCGCAATAATGCAAAAACTAACACCGAGATTATATCGTTAGAAGGAGATACTAAAATAAAATTATCAGATGGCAAATATATAATTAAAACCTCATCTAAGTCTGGACATATCAATGAAAATTACACAGAATTTACAGTCGAAGGATCAGACAAGGATGTATCTATAAAAACCAGCTACAGCAAGAAATTTATGTCCAATAAAATAGCCGAATACAAAAATGACATTTCAGCTGTATTATTTACTAAATACCCAGAGTTGAAATCATCTTTCATACTTAAAAAGGAAATTATATTAGGAAAGAATATCGATTGGTATGCCGCCACCTATCAAAGAGAGGATATAGATAGAAATTCAGGAGACATCTACACTGTCATATTAAAAAAAGAAAATAATAAATGGACAATTAAAACTAGACCACAAATTATCAATACCACTTACAACACTAAAAATATTCCAGAAGAAATTTTATCCGAAGCAGCATCTAGGTTATCACCATTTTCCACTAGCTCTTAAGTGGCATAATAATGTGTGTATAATCAGGGTTTTTTACCTGCTCTCGGATGACACATGGCGATAATTTACCATTAAACGAGAATGTAATTTCGTCAGCATCAATAATATTCAGAACTTCCGTTAAATAGCGCGAATTAAGTGTTACTTGACCGTCAGCTGATATAGAAGCCGAAGCTTCTGAGGTGTTTTCACCTAGCTCAGATGCGATTGAGTGGATAGATAATAGGGAGTTTTCCTTTGAGGCAGTCACGGTTATTCCGCCACCAGATTCACGCGCAAATAATGCTGCAATCTTTGTCACTCTACTAAAATCAGCTTTTTTAATAACGATTTCCGTCTCTGAATTTGACGGAATCAATTGACGATAATCAGGGAATTTTCCGTCAATCAACCGACTAACAATTTCCATATCTCCCGTTCTGAAGCACACCTGAGATTCATCAAAGAGAACGGTGATTTTTTTCTCTTCACCAACACTCTTGCTTACCTCTGAAAGTGTCGAAGCGGGGATAATAGCTGACACTTCATCATTAGACTTAGATAGTCTTTTTTCTGCCAATCGATAACCATCAGTAGCTGCTAGATATAACGAACCTTCGTGATTATGCCAATACACGCCAGTTAAAACTGCCCGCGTCACGTCAGAACTAACTGCAATTTTCGTTTGGATTATCGCCTTCTTTAAATCTTCAACATCGATTTCATATTGGATGGCAGCTTTTTCGTCAATTGTCGGCAATTCCGGGTACTCATCCGCCACTACACCATTGATAACTGATGAGAATTTACCTGAAGTAATATGAAGATGCTCATTTTTGACTTCAAGCTCAACAATACCGTTTGGTAAGTTTGAAATAAACTCTGAGACCAAGCGAGCAGGGATAGTAATTGAGCCATGCTTATCAATTTTAGCGCCAATATATTGAGTAGAGGCAATTTCCAAATTTGTTCCAGCGATCAATAATCGACCGCCATCAGTGCGTAGTAAAATATTGTTTAATATTGGTAACTCATTACGACTTGAAGCAATGTCTTTGATGAGATTAAGAGATTTTGCAAGTTTTTCTTGAGTGACTGATACTTTCATTATACTTTCCTTAATTTTTAATTAGTCTTAGTAATAATAGGCGTTGTGGAAACTGGGTAAAAAATGTGTTCAAACAGAGGTAATTGGTCGATTTTATAGGTGGAAAACTCTGTGTATTGATTGTGGGCTTTATGGTGGATATTATTCTATTATTCCACTGCTTAACATAGTAATTCATTATTTCCACAGATCTGTGTGTTAGTAATCCGCCAAAAAAACACAGGGTCTGCACAGCTTTTCCACAACTAATGAGCATATAATTTATCCTTAATATCATTAATTTGTTCACGAATACTGACATTAGTAAGGCTTTCCTTAGTAATTTTTTCAATTGAGTGCATGGCGGTAGTGTGGTCCTTTCTTCCAAGCTCTTGGGCGATTTTCGGAAAACTCATTTTCAGCTCACTGCGCAGAAGGAACATAGCAATTTGCCTCGGTGTGGCAATAAACTTATCGCGCCTGGACGAGCACATATCTTTCACGTCGATATTATAATAGCGAGCAGTCTTATCGATAATCTGCTTGGCGGTGACATGCTGTGGGCGACTGCGCTTGATATCGCCTAAAATACCCTCAGCCGCCATAAGGTCTGGAGTAAAGTTTTGCATTTCCGCATACGCTAAGAGCCGGTTTAATGCGCCCTCTAATTCGCGAATATTTGTTTTAAAGTTAGTTGCTAAGTATTCTATGACATCAGAATCTAATTCGGTATTACTGAGCTCAGCCTTCGCTTTGATTATAGCACAACGAGTCTCATAATCTGGCATCTGAATATCAATTGCCATACCCCATTCGAAGCGACTACGTAAACGATCAGTTAAAGTCGGAATACTCTTCGGTGGTTTATCGGAGCTAATAATTATCTGTTTGTTGTTCTGATGAAGGTCATTAAACGTATGGAAGAATTCATCCTGAGTTTTTTCCTTGCCGGCAATAAATTGCATATCATCAACGATTAGGACGTCAACATTGCGGTACTTATCCGAAAAACCCTTTTTCTTAAAGCGAATTGAGTCAAGGAATTCATTCACAAAAGTTTCTGTGGTGATATATAGTACGCGGGCGGATGGTTGTTTTCTAATTATTTCATTACCAACCGCTTGCATTAAGTGAGTTTTACCAAGTCCAGATCCGCCATACAAATAAAGCGGGTTATATTTTTCTCCGGGGTGAGAGGCGACGGCCTGACAGGCAGCGTAAGCTAAGTCATTACTAGAACCAACGATAAAATTATCAAATGTGTAGCGAGGGTTTAGATTACTGGCGTGAGATTTTTTTGATGGTAAGATGAGCGGAGCTGACGATTCCTGGCTCTCAGTTTTAGTGATTTCACGGTTAATACGAGGCTTTTTATTGCTGGATTCAACGTGGTAGGATATTGATGGAGAATTTATTCCGTTATGAGATAAAGCTTCAAGTATTTGTGGGTGAAAACGCTTTTCGAGTTGAGTGCGAGCAAAAATATTTGGGGCAATTATTGAGATTTCTTTATCTGATATTATTTCTAGTTTCGTGTTTTTAAACCACGCCGTAAAAGATGATGACGATACAGTTACTTCAATTTCACCCAACACACCCTGCCAAACTGCATGACTATCCACGAAAACTTACTCCCTCAAATTCTTTAACTATCTTTACTATAGCAAATATTAAGAGTTTTCCACAAGTACAATTCCGGAAACTGTAATGTAAAGGAAAACAGGGGTGGAGTTTTCCACAATTAAAAAATACATCTGTTAAAACTGTGGAAAAATTAGCCATGGTAGTGGAAAAGTGGCTAGCGACTTGCAAAAAATGCTAAAAAAATATATACTATTTCTTGATATGCCAAAGCGAACATTTCAACCACACACTCGACATCGTGCAAGGACGCACGGTTTTAGAGCGCGAGTTTCTACTAAGGCCGGTAGGATGGTCTTGAAGCGACGCCGTTTGAAGGGTCGTGCTAAAATTGCTATTTAATCTAGCGAATAAAAAATCCCGTCGATGTAGGCGGGATTTTTTGATATAATTGTAAAATATGTTACAACAATGTAATCGTTTTCACGGTCATAGTAGTCTGAAATTTGTCTATAAAAATGGACAAGCGGCTCGTTCTTCTATAGCTACTGTAAAATATGTGAAAAACCCATACCGCAGTCACAGTAGATTCGCGGTAGTTGTGAGTAAAAAGGTTTTAAAATCAGCAGTGCGGCGGAACAGAATACGTCGACGGGTTTATGAAATTATTCGCCTAGAACTGCCATATCTAAAAAATGATCAAGACGTTGCTATTATTATATTTTCAGCAGAAGTGTTATTGATGCCGCATAAGGATTTAAAACAAGTCATAAAGAATATCCTTTCTCAGGCAAAACTGTATAAATAGTAGTATTTTTGCTATAATCAGGATATGAGTTTTTTTGATGAGTTTATTGTTAGGCCGATTCTTAATCTGTTGATGGCTATCTATAGTCTAATTCCAGATTTTGGTATTAGTATTATTGTCTTTACGATTTTAGTAAGGTTATTACTATGGCCATTGATTAAGAAACAGCTTCATCAGGCAAAGGCAATGCGCAAGATGCAGCCTGAGCTGGCTAAGATTAAAAAACAATATGCCAAAAATCCGCAGATGCGTAATTTGGCGATGATGGATCTCTATAAAAAACATAATATAAGTGCGTTTGGCTCTATAGGCGTTTTAATCATCCAATTACCGATTTTGATTGCGATGTACCGCGTGGTGCAGATTTTCGTTTCTAGTCGTGCTGATCTGGGTAAATATGTTTATGATTTTGTAAAAAATCTTCCAGTAGCTAATAATCTGGTTAATAATCCAGACCAGTTTAATCAGAACTTCTTAGGTGTTATAGACTTAACTCAGCACGCTGTGTCGAAAGATGGAGTTATTATTGGGCTATTAGTTCTGGCGGGAGTTGCTGCCTATCTGCAATATTTGACCTCAAAACAGCTATCTCCACAGTCGGACAGTAAGCGCAAATTACGAGATATCTTGGCTGAGGCTGGTGGCGGTAAAGAAGCTGATCAGTCAGAAGTGAATGCTATTATGACTCGAAAGATGATGAAATTTATGCCACTAATGATGTTTATGGTGACTATATATCTACCAGCAGCTTTAGCTCTTTATTTGGCAACCGCTAGTGCAGTAGGATATTTACAGAATCATATTATTCTTAAACAAGACTCTTTGGAAATGGAAGAAGTTGCAAATAAAAAGACAGCCTCTCAAAGGTCTATAGCGTCAGCCAAGACGAAAAAGCGCGCTAAACAGGCAACAGAAGCGCGAATAACGCGGATCAAGGCTAAAGGTTAAGGAGGAAATATGGATCAAATCGAAACTATTGAATTCGTAAAAAAATATCTGGAAGATTTATTAACATTTTTTGATTTAAACCTGGAGGTTGCTGTAAAAATTGAGGATGGAATTATTATAGCTTCAATTCCGCGCAGCGAACGAAGTAGTATCTTGATTGGTAGGGGTGCGGAAACTTTGCGCAGCATCCAGACCCTTTTGTCGACAGCGCTTCATCATAAAAAAGCTTCGACTGTTCGGGTGAATTTGGATATTGCCGACTATAAAAAGCAGCATGCTGAGAAAATTATTGAAAAAGCACGTGGCTGGATTGAGGAAGTTCGCCGAACTGGCGAGTCAAAAATCGTCAATTTGAATGCGGCTGACCGCTGGACGGTGCATCATTTGGCGAGTGAGTATAGTGATATTGAGACACACTCTGAAGGTGAAGGTCGGGATCGTCAGCTGATTATTAGTCAGAAAAGCTCTTAGGCTTTTTAAAGACTACTTTAGAATAGAGCGTGTAATTCCAGATAAGACTGGCGACGGTGGCGATTAGCTTGCTAATAAGTAAGGCTGCTGGTTTATTTACGCCAAGATTGGTAAATACTGGCGTGATGGCAGCAATAATAATCGTTTGAATGACCCACAGGCCAAAGAGAGTAACAACGGTAAACAATAAGAATTGTCTTTTTAGGTTTTTAGATGTTGATTTGAAAGTGTATTTCTTATTGGCAAAGAAAGAGAACAAAAAGGCAACAAAAGTTGATATAAAATTAGCCAATTCTTTCGGGACATTAAAGAGTATAGTTAAGGTAAAGAGAATACTAAAGTCAATTACCGTATTAATACTGCCGACAATGGTAAAACGTAGTTTATCGGCGTGCTTTTTTGCGATTTCCTGCATGATATTCCTCAATTAAATATAATGGACGATTTTTAGTTTCAATAAATATTCGGCCGACGTATTCGCCAATTATCCCTAAGGATAATAGCTGAACGCCGCCTAAGAATAGGATAACCGCCATTAAGGAAGAATAGCCGGCGCCAGTCGGAACTCCGAACAAAGGGCGAACTAAAAGATAGATAATCCAGCAGAAAGCTACGAAGGAAATGATAAATCCAAAGATGGTAGCCATTCGCAGTGGCGCGGTGGTAAAACTAGTGATACCGTCAATAGCTAGGTTGATTAATTTGCGATAATTCCATTTAGTCTGGCCAGCCAATCTGGGGTCGCGATCGTAAAAAATCTCCTTTTTCTTATAGCCAATCCAACTGAAAATTGCTTTAGTATTGCGCTGGGATTCGCGAAATTGCCGCAGCGCCTCAATACAGCGCCGATCCAGCAAGCGAAAATCGCCGGTATCAACCTGAATAGGAATGCTGGTCGATTTTTGGAGGATTCTGTAATACCACTGGCTAGTTTTTTTCTTTAGCCAAGTTTCGCCCTGCCGGCTGCTGCGGCGAGCATAGACATCATCATAACCATCTTCCCAGTAGGCAATCATCTCTTTTATTAACTCTGGCGGATCTTGCAAATCAGCGTCAATAATCACGGCAGCATCGCCTTCGGCATGGTCAATTCCGGCGAGCATTGCTATTTCTTTACCGAAGTTGCGCGACAGATTAATATAGCTGATGCGGGTATCTTTCTGGGTTTGATTAGTAATAACAGATAAAGATTCATCGACGCTGCCATCATTGATGAATAGAAATTCAAATTGGTAATTGGGAGTATTTTTTGCGACGTCATCTAAGCGATCAAATAGTTTAGGAAGGACAGACTTTTCATTATAGACAGGGATGAGGAGGGTGATTGATTTCATTTCGCTAAGAATATTACTTTATCCTGAAAAAACGCTTAAATTTCAGCAGCCCAGTTTGATTGGGTAACGGCCCTTCGTGGATGATACTGCGGATGTAGTTGACAGAGACTTTGCGGTTTTTTTGAATATTTAGGCGCTTTTTGTAGGCAGCAGGTTTACGAATTATTGAGGCTAATATACCTTTGAAAGCTGGCCAGCCGTTGCCGTGGCGGACGGCGCTGGCGAAAATTAGCCAATACGCTAGGAAAAAGCGCAGGCCAATATGCCAAAATAACTTCCCTGGAACGTTTTTAATGAAAACTAACGGCAGGTTTTTAAAGGTATTATAAACGGCGAGACCAGGCACTTTTTTGCTGCTGGCGCCAACTTTATGATAAGCGATGGCTTTGGGCGTAAAGCGGACCTTCCAGCCGGCTAGTTGGGCGCGAAAACTGAGGTCGACATCTTCGTAATACATGAAAAAATCCTCGTCGAACATATCGATATCGTTAAACATTGCCGCGCGATAAATTGCTCCGCCGCCAGTCGCGCCAAAAACTTCACCAGGCTTACTCGGCGCATTTTCAACAGGCTCGTCGCGGTTTCGTGGACCGGGTAGTCCCCAGGTGGTATAGAAATCGCCGGTTGTATCGAGAGTTTTACTGTTGCGACGCTGTAAAATTCCAGTTGTAATGCCGCATTTTGGATGACCAGATAGTTCGTCAACGAGTGCTTGACACCATTCTTTATCTGCAATTGCGTCTGGATTAAGTAGCCCAATATATTTAAAATTATTGTTCCTTGCATAGGTTAGGCCTGTATTAATGCCGCCAGCAAAACCAAGATTGGTAGAGTTTTTTATTAAAATAATATCCTCTTTTTTGTGCGTTGAAATATATTTTTCAAATACGGAAACGGAATTGTCGCTACTATTATTATCTACGATAATGATAGTAGGTTTTAAAGCTTGCTTAGTTAGAGATTTGATGCACTCTATGGCGTCATCAGACCCATTCCAGTTTAGCACAATAATTGCAAGTCTGTTCATATTATCAATTATACTCTATAATATAATACATGAAAAAAGGAGTTGGTCTGTTAGATCGGAAGAATCGAATTCTTTTGCGGG
>ERZ773062.235-NODE-235-length-35046-cov-15.279472_pt1 | contig 35046 bp, 31 predicted proteins | sample MGYA00580626_ERZ773062 | MGnify/ENA primary metagenome ERZ773062 (study PRJEB29015, sample SAMEA2738003) | human oral metagenome | biome: human oral; feature: human-associated habitat; material: dental | place: China | collected 2058 ... | reverse complement strand
AATACTTCTTTTACATTCATAATTTCCTCCATTAACTCACTTTTTCCATAAAAATGCTTTTCTAAACAAAAACCAAAATCAAGTTGCTGACTTGCTTTAAAGAAATATCCATTCCCTATTGCCACCATTACAGCATCTAAATATATTTTTTTAATATTTTTTTTAACTTCTGTTTCATCATTTAGATAAAACCACTTATAAAAAGCATTTCTATATTTCATTAACAACTTTTTTATTTCAATATCCTTTATATCTAAATCTCCATCATTAAGTAAAAAATTTCCTAATAAAGAATTATAGAAAAGAATTTTATTTATATTATTCATCATCTTTTCTTTATTAAGATTTCCATACTCAATCTCATCTGTATCTTTTTTCTTTTGATGTAAAATTTCTTTAAAGTTAATGCTTATTTCTTCACTACTATTTTTCGAGATTACATTAAAATTTTTTATATCAACATCTTTTGAATAGCTAGCATTTAATAAATATTTTGCTCCATTAGGACAACCTTCTTTATATGTCCTAGGAATAATTTCATTTTCTGAAAAATAAATAAAATAATTTCCTTGTTTTACTTCTGGTAATAAATAATTATAGAAAGCATATTGTAAAAGTATTTCATCAGTATTAACTAAATATGGAGTTGATATTCTTCTTGTTCTATTTAATAAATATACTTTTTTAGGATTTAAACCCATATTATTATTAGAGGCTCCATAAATAGTTTCTCCAATTTTTCTATTATAATCATTGGAGTTAAAAATATTAGGAATAAGATATCTTTTATGCTCATTTCTAAATAGTTCTAAACTTTTATCTAAATTATCTTCTACAAAAAATATTTTTAAGTAATCTTTCTTATTATCATTTTCTAATAAATTTTCATTTACATTGTCCTCTATCCATAAAAAAATATCTTCTACAATATCTTTTTCAATTTTAGGAAGTTTTTCAGCTATATTTTTATATAGCTCTTTCCCCTCCTTACTATTATATTTTTCTTCTGGATTTAAAAGATTTTTTTTATATCCTTCAATAATTGCTTTAGTCAGCTTGTTTTCTCTTATGCTTTCTTTTTTTATAAAGAATGAATAAATTTGATTTGAGTGTATAGTCTTTTTTTGATCCATTGACTTATTCATTTCAACTAGATTAGAATAATAGTCAAAAGCTCTAAAGTAATTATAGTATTGATTAAGTTCCCCATCTATTTTTTTAGTTTTTTTATCATAGGAAATATTAAGAGTTTCCATAATTTTTCCTGATTTTATATTTACTAAAATATATGTTCCATCTTTTGGAATATGTTTACTTACAACAAGTTCTTCCCCCTCCTTATCATAGATTTTTCTAAATACTTCTAATGCTTCATCAATCAAAATAACACCCCCCTATTAATCATAATTTTTAAAGTTTAAGAAACCACAACCTCTTGCACAATTTTCTAAAAGTCCTGTTCCTAATAGCATATATGCAATATTCTGTGCTTTCTCATTATTAGCGACTTGTAATTCAACCTTATCTCCAACTAATTTTTTTCCTTTATAAATAATTGGAACTGGCATTCTGTTGATAAACTTAATATTACTGAACAAATCTAAATCATCTGATTTATCCTCTCCCAACTTCTTTAAAAGTTCACTATCAACAGTTATATCATCACTTTTTTGAGTAAAATATAAGTACTTCTTTAAACAATTTATTTTTAATCTTTTTTCAAACTCTTCAAAAGTCATAGAATATTTCCAATATCCCTCATCTGTTTTCATTAAAATAGGTGTTATTGTGTATAACTTTTCAATTAATTTTTTCTCTACCACTCTTATATTTAATGTTAGACCTTGAATATCTTTATTCTCAAAGAACATAAGAGTATCTAGAAAATAATTAGCTATTTTTTGGCTAATTGTTCTTACTCTAAAAGAATATATTTTATCTTTTTTATATATTTTATCTTCTTCAATTGGGAATAGTCCGTCAAATGTATATTCTTTGTATATTTTAGTGGCATGATAATTATACATTGTTGGATTAGCTGATAGATTCATATCCATAAATCTTGTGATATGTGTTGGAATATCTTTTAAAAAAATATCTTTTTTAAGTTTTACTTTTAATTTTATTTCATAAACTTCCATATAACCCCCTATAAAAAAATAAATTTATATTATAATTATACTTTTTTTACATTTTTTAGTCAATATAAATTAAAATAATTGTAATTTTATAAAAATATCTTATAAAATTTTATAAAAAGCTTTTATAAAATTTTAACTAAATCTTAATTTTTTTAATCTATACTGTATATAATAAAAAATTGATATTAATTAAATTTTGTGATAAATTATTCTTTAGGATAAATTAATATTCTGAACATAAGTAAATAAAAAAATTACCTGATTATGATATTTGGAAACTATACATAAGCTAGGGGGAGTTATGATAGTAGGTTTAACTGGTGGAATAGCTAGTGGTAAAAGTACTGTATCAAAATATTTAGCTGAAAAAGGTTTTAAAGTTTATGATGCAGATAGAATTGCAAAAGATATTTCAGAAAAAAAATTAGTTCAAAATGAAATTATCTTAAATTTTGGAGATAAAATTTTAGCTGAAGATGGAAAAGTTGATAGAAAAAAATTAAAAGAAATAGTTTTTGCTGATAAGAATAAATTAAAAAAATTAAATGCTATAATACATCCAAAAGTTATTGATTTTTACAGAGAATTAAAAGAAAAAAATGCAGATGAAACAATAATTTTTGATGTACCTTTGTTATTTGAAAGTGGAATAGACAAATTTTGTGATAAAATATTAGTTGTTATCTCAGACTATGATGTTCAATTAAATAGAATAGTTGAAAGAGATAATATAGACAAAGAACTTGCAAGTAAAATAATAAAATCTCAAATATCAAATGAAGAAAGGATAAAAAAAGCTGATATTGTTATAGAAAATAACACAAGTTTAGAAGAATTATATGAAAAAATAGAAAGGTTTTGTGAAAAAATATGAAAATTGTAGCACCTGCAGGTAATATGGAGAGGTTCTATTCTGCTATTAGTGCAACAGCTGATGAAATATACTTAGGTTTGAAAGGTTTTGGAGCAAGAAGAAATGCTGAAAACTTTACGGTTGAAGAATTAAAAAAAGCAATAGATTATGCACATTTAAGAGGTAGTAGAATATTCTTAACTCTTAATACTATAATGACTAATAGGGAGATAGAGCTTCTATATCCAACTTTAAAAGAGCTATATAATTATGGTTTAGATGCAATAATAGTTCAAGATTTAGGTTATGCAGAGTATTTGCATAAAAACTTTCCTAGCATAGAAATTCATGGAAGTACACAGATGACTGTTGCCAACCATTATGAAATCAATTATTTAAAGGAATTAGGTTTCAAAAGAATAGTTTTACCTAGAGAATTGAGCTTTGAAGAAATAAAAGAAATCAGAGAAAACACAGATATGGAGCTTGAAATATTTGTTTCAGGTTCACTGTGTATATCATTTTCAGGTAATTGCTATATGAGTAGCTTCATAGGTGGAAGAAGTGGTAATCGTGGAATGTGTGCCCAACCTTGTAGAAAGGAATACAAAACTTCTTGTGGAGAAAAATCATATTTTTTAAGTCCTAAAGACCAGTTATATGGTTTTGATGAAATAAAAAAACTACAAGAAATTGGAGTAGAAAGTATAAAAGTTGAAGGAAGAATGAAAGATGTTTCCTATGTCTATGAGACAGTTTCTTATTTTAGAAGTCTAATAAATGGAATAGATAAGGAAGAAAACACTCATAAATTATTCAATAGAGGTTATTCAAAGGGATATTTCTATAACAATGATAAAGCCATTATGAATAGAGATTATTCATATAATATGGGTGAAAAAATAGGAGAAGTCCTAGGAAAGAATATAAGGCTAGATGAAGATATAGTTTCAGGAGATGGAGTAACCTTTGTTTCTAAGGATTATAAAAATCTTGGTGGAACATATATAGGAAAGATAAATGTAGTCAATGTAAAAGAAGATAGAAAAATAGCTTATAAAAATGAAAAGTTAATTCTAAATTTTCCAGAAGGAACAAAGTATATTTTTAGAAATTACAATAAAAGATTAAATGATGAGATTTCAAAAAAATTAAAAAATACAGATAAAAAGTTAGAAGTAAATTTTAATTTTACTGCTAAATTAAATGAAAAATTAAATTTAAAAATTTATTTAGAAGATGAAAATGGAAATAGAATTTTAAATTTAGAAGAAATCTCTGAAGCTTTAACTCAAAAAGCACAAAAAAGAGCAATAAGTGAAGAGGATATAAAGGAAAAGTTATCTGAAATAGGTGACAGTGAATTCACTGTTAAAAATATTGAAGTTGATATAGATGAAGATATTTTTATTCCTCTATCAGAATTAAAAAATTTAAAAAGAACAGCAGTTGAAAAGTTTAGAGAAGAGATACTTTCATATTTTAGAAGAGATTTAGACAGTGAATTAAAAGCATCTAATCAAGAATATTTTAAATTAGAGATAGAAAAAGATGAACCTAAAGATGTAGAAATAAGGGTTATTGTCTCTAATGAGGAACAAAGAAGCTTTTTAGAAAAAGTAAAAGATGAATATAACATAAGTGAAATATATGATAGAACTTATGATATAGCTAAACAATCTAAGTTAAGTCAACATAACTTAGATAATAAATTAGCTTCTAATCTCTATGAGTTATTAGAAAATAAAAATTTATCTGTTATGTTAAATTGGAATATGAATATAGTAAATTCTTATACTATCTCAGTTTTAGAAAGAATAAAGAATTTAGAAAGTTTTATAGTCTCACCTGAAATAAACTTTGCTAAGATAAGAGAATTAGGAAAGACAAGATTAAAAAAGGCTTTGCTAGTTTATTCAAAGTTAAAAGGAATGACTATAGATGTGGACATAGCTGAGAATAAAGATGAAGTCATTACCAATAAAGAAAATGATAGATTTAATATTATCAGAAATGAATATGGAACAGAGATATTTTTAGATAAGCCACTTAACATTATTAATATAGAAGAAGACATTAAGAAACTAAATGTGGATATAATAGTTTTAGAATTTACTACTGAAACTATTGATGAAATTAAAAAAGTTTTAAAACAATTAAAGACAAGAAAAGGCGAATACAGAGAATATAACTATAAAAGGGGGGTGTATTGATGTCAGGACACAATCATAATCATAAACTTATAAAAAACCTAGCCACTTGTTTTGGTTTAGGAGAAATGTCATTTATGCCAGGAACATTTGGAACTCTTGGAGGTATACCAATATTTTTATTTTTAACATACATTAAAAGATTCTTTTTAAATGTAATGGTTTACAACTCATTTTACTTAGTGTTTTTAGTTACATTCTTTGCTATAGCAGTCTATGTATCAGATATATGTGAAAAAGAAATCTTTAAAAAAGAAGATCCTCAAGCAGTTGTAATTGATGAAGTTCTTGGATTCTTGACTACCTTATTTTTAATAAATCCTGTTGGTATAAAGGCAACTTTAATTGCTATGGGATTAGCATTTATAATTTTTAGAATATTAGACATAACAAAAATAGGACCTATATATAAATCACAAAATTTTGGAAATGGTGTGGGGGTAGTCTTAGATGATTTCTTAGCTGGAATTATAGGAAACTTTATTCTAGTATTTATCTGGACAAAATTTTTCTATTAATGGAGGGAAAATGAAAGCAGGAATATTTTTAGTAGGAACAGAATTATTAAATGGTGCAACAATAGATACAAATAGCATCTATATAGCAGAAGAACTAAACAAATATGGAATAGAAATAGAATTTAAAATGACAGTTAGAGATGTCATGGATGAAATAGTAAAAGCTTTAAAGTATGCTAAAAAGAATGTTGATTTAGTTATTCTAACAGGAGGCTTAGGACCTACTGATGATGATATAACCAAAGAAGCAATGGCAAAATTTTTAAAGAAAAAATTAGTTGTAGATGAAAAAGAAAAAAATGAACTTTTAAAGAAATATAAAGCTTACAAAAATCCTAATAAAACTAATTTTAAAGAAGTTGAAAAACCTGAAGGAGCTATCAGTTTTAAAAATGATGTAGGTATGGCACCAGCAGTTTATGTAGATGGTTTAGTTGCTTTTCCAGGTTTTCCTAATGAATTAAAAAATATGTTTCCTAAGTTTTTAAAACACTATGTTAAAGAAAATAATTTAAAAACTCAAATCTATATCAAAGACATAATTACTTATGGTATAGGGGAAAGTGTACTTGAAAATACTGTAAAAGATTTATTCACTGAAGAAGGTATATTCTATGAATTTTTAGTTAAAGACTATGGAACTTTAATAAGACTACAAACAAGTAGTAAAAATAAAAAGAATGTAGAAAAAATTGTTAAAAAATTATATAATAGAATATCTGAGTTCATAATTGGAGAAGACACTGATAGAATAGAAAATACAATTTATGAATGTTTAAACTCAGGTGAGAAACCACTTACAATTTCAACAGCAGAGTCTTGTACAGGTGGTATGATAGCTAGTAAGTTGATTGAAGTTCCAGGAATATCTGAAAATTTTGTAGAAAGTATAGTTTCTTATTCAAATGAAGCTAAAATTAAAAGGTTAAAAGTGAAAAAAGAAACTTTAGAAAAATATGGGGCTGTGAGTGAAGAAGTAGCAAGAGAAATGCTTGAAGGTCTAAAGACAGATGTAGCAATTTCAACTACTGGAATAGCAGGTCCAGGTGGAGGAAGTAAAGAAAAACCTGTTGGACTTGTCTATATTGGAATTAGAGTAAAAGATGAAGTAAAAATTTTTAGAAGAGAATTAAAAGGTGATAGAAATAAAATAAGACAGAGAGCAATGATGCATGCTCTTTACAACTTATTAAAAATATTAAAATAAAAGGTACGGTAAAAGGAAATGACTATAGGTGAGAAATTAAAGAAAAGTAGAAACGATAAAGGAATGTCTTTAAGAGAACTTGCAACAAAAGTAGAATTATCAGCAAGTTTCTTATCTCAAATTGAACAAGGAAAAGCGTCTCCTTCAATAGAAAACTTAAAAAAGATAGCTCATACTCTAGATGTTAGAGTTGCCTATCTTATTGAAGATGAAGAAGATGATATTAGAAATATTGAACATGTTAAGGCAGCAAATGTAAGATACATAGAAAGTATTGATTCTAATATAAAAATGGGTATTTTACTTGCTAGCAATAAAGAAAAGAATATGGAACCTATAATTTATGAAATAGGTATAGATGGTGAAAGTGGAAGAGATTACTATAGCCATGGTAATTCAGAAGAATTTATATATATATTAGAAGGTGAATTAGAAGTACATGTGGCTAATAAAAAATATAAATTAGCTAAAGGAGATAGCCTATATTTTAAATCTAGCTTAAACCATAGGTTTAAAAATACTTCAAAAAAAGAAGTAAAAGCACTGTGGGTGGTTAGTCCACCAACATTCTAATTGGAGGTAATATGAAAATAGAAATAAAAGTTTTAACGCCACTTAGGCTGACTAAATTATTTATAGCAGCAAGTAGATGGCTTTTAAAATACGCAGATGTTTTAAATGACCTAAATGTTTACCCTGTTCCTGATGGAGATACAGGAACAAACATGTCTATGACATTACAATCTGTAGAAAATGCTTTAATAGGTTTACAAACAGAACCTAAAATGGAAGAACTTGTAGATATAATTTCTGAGGCTGTTTTATTAGGAGCAAGAGGAAATTCAGGAACAATTCTATCTCAAATTATTCAAGGATTCTTGGATGAAGTTAGAGATACAGAAGAAATTACAGTTCCTAAGGCAGCAAGAGCTTTTGTTTCAGCAAAAGAAAGAGCATATATGGCTGTAAGCCAACCAGTTGAAGGAACAATACTTACTGTTATTAGAAAAGTTTCAGAAGCTGCAATAGCTTATGAAGGACCAAAGGATGACTTTATTCCTTTCTTAGTTCATTTAAAAAATGCAGCAGCTGAAGCTGTTGATGATACTCCTAATCTTTTACCTAAATTAAAAGAAGCTGGAGTTGTTGATGCAGGAGGAAAGGGAATCTTCTATGTGCTTGAAGGATTTGAAAAATCTGTAACAGATCCTGAGATGCTAAAAGATTTAGCTAGAATAGCCAATTCTCAAGTAAACAGAAAACAAAAACTTGAATATGTAAATAAAAATGAAATAAAATTCAAATATTGTACTGAATTTATAATAGAATCAGGAGATTTTGATTTAGAAGAATATAAAGCTAAAATTGAGCAACTTGGAGATTCTATGGTTGTTGCACAAACAAGAAAGAAAACTAAGACTCATATACACACTAACCATCCAGGGCAAGTTTTGGAAATAGCTGGAGCTTTAGGTAACTTGAATAATATGAAGATTGAAAATATGGAAATTCAACACAACCATGTTTTAATCAAAGAAGAAGAGTTAAATGGTGGAAAAGCTCCTCTAGTTGAAGTTGAAGAAACAGTTAAATTACTGTTTAATGAAAAAAATATTGAAAATAATGTAGCTATCTATGCTGTGGTAGACAATAAGAATATAGCTGATCTTTTCTTAAAAGATGGAGCTGCTGCAACTTTAATTGGAGGGCAAACTAAAAATCCTTCTGTTGCAGATATAGAAGATGGATTGAAAAAAATTAGTGCAAAGACTATATATATTCTACCTAATAATAAAAATATTATTGCTAGTGCTAAATTAGCAGCAAAAAGGGATAAAAGAGATATTATAGTTATAGATACAAAGACAATGTTAGAAGGATATTACTTCACTAAAAATAGAAAAATAAATCTTCAAGGTTTACTAAGACAATTGAAATTCAATAATTCTATTGAAATTACAAAAGCTGTTAGAGACACTAAAGTAAATGACATAGAAATTAAAATTGGAGATCATATAGCACTTGTAAATGGCGCTTTAACAGAAAAAGCAGGAACACTAGAAGATTTAGTTAAAATAGTATCTGATAAATATATAAATGATAAAACTTTATCTCTTACTGTAGTTAAAGGAAAAACAGCTACTGAAGAAGCTAATGAAATTATTACAGCTAAGAATTTAAAAAAATTCTATATGTATGATGGAGAACAAGATAACTATTCTTACTATATTTACTTAGAACAAAGAGATCCTAGCCTATCAAAGATTGCTATCTTAACAGATTCAGCTTCTGACTTAACTCTTGAAATGACAGAAGGATTAGATATAACTATTATTCCAGTAAGACTTAGAATAGGTGAAAATAACTATAAAGATGGTGTTGATATAAGCAAAAAAGAATTTTGGCATAAATTACTTACAGAAAAAGTTATGCCAAAGACTGCTCAACCTTCTCCAGCAGAATTCAGAGATTATTATGAAGAATTATTTAATAAAGGTTACGAAAAAATAATTTCTATTCATATGTCTAGTAAGATGAGTGGAACTCAACAAGTTGCAAAAGTTGCAAGAGAAATGATAAAAAGAGAAAAAGATATAATTATAGTTGATTCTAAATCTGTGACATTTGGTCAAGCTTATCAAGTGCTTGAAGCTGCAAAAATGGCTAAGGAAGATGCAAAACTTGAAACTATTTTAGCAAGACTTTATGAAATTGCAGATAAAATGAAAGTATACTTTGCAGTAAGTGATTTAACTTACTTAGAAAAAGGTGGAAGAATTGGAAGAGCTTCTTCAATGATAGGAAGTCTTTTAAAATTAAGACCTGTATTAAAAATTGAAGATGGAGAAGTTACTCTTGAAACTAAGACTTTTGGAGAAAGAGGAGCTATCTCTTATATGGAAAAAATTATTAAAAATGAAGGTAAAAATAGTATCTATCTATACACTGCTTGGGGAGGAACTAACCAAGAATTACAAAGTACAGATATTCTAAAGAAAACAGCAGATACTATGAGAAAAATAGAATATAGGGGAAGATTTGAAATAGGTGCTACTATAGGTAGTCATAGTGGACCTGTCTTTGGTATTGGTATTATATCTAAAATTAGATAAAACAATAAAAAAGGCTAGAATAAATTTCTTATATATGATAAAATTTAATATAAATTAAAAATTATAGGAGGTTTTTCTGTGTCTGGACATAGTAAATGGAATAATATACAACATAGAAAAGGTGCTCAAGATAAGAAAAGAGCGAAGTTATTTACAAAATTTGGAAGAGAGTTAACAATTGCAGCTAAAGAAGGAGGTAGTGATCCTAACTTTAACCCAAGACTTAGACTTGCAATAGAAAAAGCTAAAGCTGGAAATATGCCAAAAGATATCTTAGAAAGAGCTATTAAAAAAGGTTCTGGAGAATTAGAAGGTGTAGATTTTACGGAAATGAGATATGAAGGTTATGGTCCTGCAGGAACTGCATTTATAGTTGAGGCTGTAACAGATAATAAAAATAGAACAGCATCTGAAATGAGAATGACATTCTCTCGTAAAGATGGAAATCTTGGAGCAGATGGAGCAGTGTCTTGGATGTTTAAGAAAAAAGGAATCATAACTGTAAAATCTGAAGGTATCGATACAGATGAATTTATGATGGCAGCATTGGAAGCAGGAGCAGAAGATGTTGAAGAGACTGATGGAGTTTTTGAAGTTACAACTGAATACACAGAATTTCAAACAGTTTTAGAAAACTTAAAGAATGCAGGATATCAATATGAAGATGCAGAAATCACTATGATACCTGAAAATACTGTTGAAATCACTGATTTAGAAACAGCAAAAAAAGTTATGGCTCTTTATGATGCTTTAGAAGATTTAGATGATTCTCAAAATGTTTACTCAAACTTTGATATTTCAGATGAAATATTAGAACAATTAGATTAAAATAAAAGTGGAGCTGTTGAAAATATTTTACAACAGCTCATTTTTTTAAGGAGTATATATGTTAGAAACTTATAAAAAGATGTACACTAAGTTGGAAGAGCTTCCTAGTAAATATATAACAGCAAAACAGGTAATAAGTTTAAAATCTTTAGGAATAGAGACAATTTATGACTTAATTTACTATTTTCCAAGAGCTTATGATAATAGAAGTAATGTCAAAAGTATTGGAAACTTGACTTTTAATGAATATGTTGTTGTTAAAGCTAGTGTTATGTCTGTTCTTAATATGCCAAATAGAAGTGGTAAAAAAATTGTTAAGGCTATTATAACTGATGGAACAGGTATCATGGAAGTTTTATGGTTTGGTATGCCCTATATAAGTAAATCACTTAAAGTGGGAGAAGAATATATCTTTATTGGACAAACTAAAAAATCTAATCTTTTTCAATTTATAAATCCAGAATATAAATTATATAAAGGACAAGAAAAAGAAACATCTAAGGAAATTTTACCAATATACAGTTCAAATAAAAGTATTACTCAAAATAATTTAAGAAAAATAATTAAGAAATTCTTAGAAAATTTCTTAAAATATTTTGAAGAAAATATTCCAAATGATTTAGTTGAGGGCTATAAAGAGATTTTTGAAAGAACTCAAGCAATTAAAAATATTCATTTCCCTGAATCAGTTCAGGCAATAGAAGCTGCTAATTTAAGATTTGCAACGGAAGAATTACTAATTTTAGAACTAGGTATACTTAAAAATAGATTTATTATAGATAGCTTGAATACTAAAAAATATGAAATTGAAGGAAAAAAAGAAAAGGTAAGAAAATTTTTAGAACTTCTACCTTTTGAATTAACTAGAGCTCAAAAAAAAGTTATCAAGGAAATTTATGATGAGATTTTGGATGGAAAAATTGTGAATAGACTTGTGCAAGGTGATGTTGGAAGTGGAAAAACTGCAGTTGCAACTGTTATGCTTATCTACATGGCAGAAAATGGTTACCAAGGAGCACTAATGGCACCAACAGAAATTCTAGCTAATCAACATTATTTAGGTATGAAAGAAAGACTTGAAAAAATTGGTTTAAGAGTAGGACTACTGACTTCTAGTATAAAGGGTAAGAAAAAGACAGAGCTCTTAGAAGCTGTTGCCAACGGAGATATTGATATAGTTATAGGGACACATTCTCTAATAGAAGACAATGTAGTATTTAAAAAATTAGGTCTTATAGTGATAGATGAACAACATAGGTTTGGAGTAAATCAAAGAAATAAATTAAGAGAAAAAGGCTTCTTAGGTAATCTTTTAGTTATGACAGCTACTCCTATTCCTCGTTCACTGGCTTTAAGTATCTATGGAGATTTAGATTTATCAATAATAGATGAACGACCACCAGGAAGAACTCCCATAAAAACAAAGTGGATAGCTAATGATAAAGATTTATCAATAATGTATGACTTTATCTATAAAAAAGTAAATAGTGGAAATCAAGCATATTTTGTTGCTCCATTAATAGAGACAAGTGATAAGATAGCTTTAAAGTCTGTGGATAAGGTTTCAGAAGAGATAGAAAGAAGATTTTCAGATAAGAAAATAGGAATAATTCATGGGAAGATGAAGGCCAAAGAAAAAGATGAAGTTATGCTTAAATTTAAAAATAAAGAATATGATATCTTAATAGCTACAACAGTTATTGAAGTTGGTATAGATGTACCAGCCTCTACTATTATGACTATCTATAATGCTGAAAGATTTGGACTGTCTGCTCTACATCAACTTAGAGGAAGAGTTGGGAGAGGTTCAAAACAATCATATTGTTTTTTAATTTCTGAGTCAACTACTGAAAACTCTAAACAAAGATTATCTATTATGGAAAAAACAGAAGATGGATTTGTAATAGCTGAAGAAGATTTAAAATTAAGAAATTCAGGTGAAATCTTTGGTTTGAGACAAAGTGGATTTAGTGATTTAAAATTTATAGATATTATCTATGATAGTAAGACTATAAAAGATGTAAGAGACTTATGTATAGCTTACTTAAAAAAGAATAAAGGAAAAATTAAAAATGAATTCTTAAAGTATGATATAGAAAGAAAATTTTCAGATATACAATCAGGAAATTAAAAAAATTTTCTTTGAAAGATTTAAATAATTTTTAGTTATACATAGCGATTACTTGCCAGCCTATAATGGTTCTAGAGCTCCACAAAGGCTCTTTCACCATTATAGGACGTCGCAGTAATCTTATTAAAAACTATTAGTTATCTACTCAAAGAAAATTTTTAATGATAAATTATGATGTAACTTACTTATTTTTTACTTTTTTCAACTACAAAAATATTAATAAATATTTCCTACTAGTCCAACAATTTCTTTAGCTTTTTGCACTTTTTCTATAGCTATGGCTCTTGCTTTTTTAGATCCTTCATTTAAAACATCTTTTACATAATCCATATCTTTTTCAAGAGCTTCTCTTTTTTCTCTAGCAACTGCAAAATGCTCTAAGATAGAATTTAATAATTCAGTTTTTGCATGTCCATAACCAAAATTACCAGCTAAGAATTTTTCTTTTAATTCATTTTGTTTATCTATATTATTGAATAAAGCATAAAGTTTAGCTATATTATTATCAGGATTTTTCGGCTCTTCAAGTGGAGTAGAATCAGTAACTATACTCATAACTTGTTCTTTTAATTTTTTCTTTGTAACAAACATATTAATAGTATTGTTGTATGATTTACTCATTTTTTGACCATCAGTTCCAGGAACAATAGCAGAGTCATCTAAAATTAGTGGTTCAGGGAGTTTAAAAAATTCCACTCCATATTGCTGATTGAATTTCATAGCAATATCTCTAGTCATTTCTAAATGTTGCTTTTGATCCTTACCAACAGGTACTAAATCTGAATCATAGATTAAAATATCTGCTGCCATCAACACAGGATAAGTTAAAAGTCCTGTATTTGCTGGAATTCCCTTAGCAGTTTTATCTTTATATGAATGTCCTCTTTCTAAAAGTCCGATAGGAGTTATATTTGAAAGAAGCCATGTCAACTCAGTATGTTCAGGAACATTAGATTGTAAAAATATAGTTGATTTACTTGGATCAAGCCCAATAGCAAGGTAATCCAAAACTATATTATATGTATTTTCTCTTAGTGTTTCAGGACTAGTAAGTGATGTTAAAGAATGATAGTCAGCAATAAAGTAGAAACCATCATAATCACTTTGTAAATCCACAAATTGTTTCATTGCACCAAAGTAGTTTCCTATATGTAGAATTCCACTTGGTTGTATTCCAGATAAACTTCTTTTCATTTTTATATCTCCTCAGTTCAAAATTTATAATAATTAGTAAATTGTAACATAGTAGCAAGTAGTTTTCAAGTTAAACTATAATTCTTTTAACTCTTCTACCTATACCTGTCATAAACTCCCACACACAAAGTTCAGGAATATTTAGATTGTCTATGATATCAGCATTTATAACAGTAACTTCATCAGATATTTTTATAGTTTTTTCAAGTTCCTTAGGTATTCTTACCATAGTCATATCCATACAAATATTACCTATTATTTCACATCTATAATTGTTTATTAAAACATAGCCACCCTTAGTCAAATATTTTTTTAAACCATCTGCATAACCTATAGGTATAACTGCATAAGTTGAGTCCGCTGGAAGAGTATAGTGTCTACCATAAGATACAAAAGAGTCTTTATTAACTTTTTTTGTGAAAAGAACTTTTGATTTTATAGTAAATACATTTTTTAAACAAGGAGTTTTCTTGTTACCTGTAAAAGAATACATAGCTATACCAGCTCTCACAAGATTTCCTAATATATCATCATGAAAATTAGTTATACCTGCACTATTAGAAATATGTATATACTTTAAATCTAAGTCTTTTATTATATTTTTAAATTTTTCAATCTGCTCTAAAGTAAAATTCTTAGTATCTATAGTATTACCATCACTATCTGATAAGTGAGTAAAAATTCCAACTAGATTTAAGTTATTAGTTTTACAGAAATTTATTACTTCTTCAGCCTCATCTACTTCAAAACCTAGCCTTGTCATACCTGTATCAAATTTTAAATGTATATTAGGATTTAAGTTATTTTCTACTAAAAATTTTAGTTGTTGCATAGAACTAATAGCAGTATGTATACCTCTTTTAGTTGCTTCAATTAATTCGTCTTCAAAACTTGCACCTAAAATTAAAAAGTTAGCTTTTATATCAGCTTCTTGTAATTCTATTGCTTCTTCAAGATTAGCAAGTCCAAAAAAATTAACTCCTACTTCCTGTAAAATTTTAGCAATCTCTACAGAACCCAATCCATAAGCATTAGCCTTAACAACTCCAAGAACCTCTCTATCATTTGCAAGTTCTTTTAGTTTTAAAATATTGTACTTTAGATTCTCTTTGTCAATTTCAACCCAAGTTCTCATTTTTTATAAGGGACTATTACATATTCTATTCTTAATTTAAAAGTAAAAAATAAGTGAGTTATGAATGGAAATTTTAGATAAAAAATCAAATAGAATGAGCCGAGCAAATTCAGGAGTGTCTGAACGAAGTGAGTTTCCTGATTTGCAGCGAATTCTTGATTTTTTATCGTTAAGAAATTTACTCAGTAACGAACTATTTTTTATTTTGCATCAGCCCCTTAGCCTCCTTTCGTATCTTTATGTAAGTAAAAATACACCACATGCCTAGACAATAGGTGTATTTAATAGAATGTATTTATTATTTAACATTTCCTAAATTTTTAGAAGCTGTCTTGATAAAGTCTTTAAAGACAGTGTCAGTTATTTTTAATATTTCACTTCTATCAACAGTTAGTAAAGAATATACTTTTTCTCCATCTTCCCAAGCTCCTTTTTGGACACTTTTTTTCATTGAAAGATCAGTAGAATAATTAGCTAAATCAGAGAAAGCTGGATTAACAACACTTTTTGAAAAAGGATCCATATCTTCTAAATAACCTCTAAGTTGAGCTTCTACTTCAGATTTAACTTTTCTTCTTAAAGATTCAGAAGCTGACTTATTAGCACGAGATTGTCCTAATGTAGAACCACTTTTTGAAAGTTGAGAAGAAGCAACACTATAAAGTTCTTTATCTGGATTAACTCTAGATGCAACTGCCTCTTGTATAGCTGCTGGAGTAGAAGCATCAGTTATAAAACTTGGAATATAAGATTCTATTGAACTACAAGCTGTTAATGTCATTAGTGAAAATAAAAATAAAAAGATTTTATTTTTGTTCATAGTTATTCCTCCAAAATATTTTTAATAAATTATATCATAAAAATCAAAAAAAATAAAATAACAAAATAAAGTTGGAATCAAAGAAATAAAGTAGAGGAAATTACTCATATAAATAAAGAAAAAAGTAATAAAATTAGAAATAAAAATAAAAACGTTGAAAAAACTTAGAAAATATAATAAAATGAAATATAGTTTTTAATAAGTATTAACATTAAAAAAGAGGTGAAATGATGTCAATTTTTAAGGATTTAGTAAAAAATTTAGGATTAACTAATATAACACAAACAAAAAAGAAGTATGTTACTGTTTCTGAAAATAATTCAGAAGAAGAAAAAGAAAAAGCAAAATATAAGGTAAAAAATATTGATAATTTAAAAGAGGAAGAAATAACAAAATGTCCTACTTGTGGAGTTTTATCTCATAAGTCTGAGATAAAAGAAAATTTAAAAAAATGTCCAAACTGTAATCATTATTTTAATATGAGTGCTAGAGAAAGAATTGAACTTTTAATTGATGAAGGAACATTTAAAGAAGAAGATTCTAATCTAACAGCAGGAAACCCAATAGATTTCCCTGAATATACAGAAAAGCATGAAAAAGCTGAACATGATTCAGGAATGAAAGAAGGAGTTATAAGTGGTCTAGGAGAAATTAATGGACTAAAAGTAAGTATAGCTTGTATGGACTTTAATTTTATGGGTGGAAGCATGGGTTCTGTTGTAGGAGAAAAAATAACAGCAGCTTTAGAAAGAGCCATAGAACATAAAGTTCCAGCTGTTGTTGTTGCTATTTCAGGAGGAGCAAGAATGCAAGAAGGACTGTTCTCTCTTATGCAAATGGCTAAGACATCCGCTGCAGCAAAAAAAATGAGATTAGCAGGATTACCTTTTATATCTGTTCCAGTTAATCCAACTACTGGAGGAGTTACAGCTTCATTTGCAATGTTAGGAGACATTATTATAAGTGAACCTAATGCAAGAATTGGATTTGCTGGTCCAAGAGTTATTGAGCAAACTATTAGACAAAAATTGCCAGAAAATTTCCAAAAGAGTGAATTTTTACAAGAATGTGGAATGGTAGATATTATTGCTAAGAGAGAAGATTTAAAAGAAACTATATTTAAGGTGCTTAATAACATAATTTAAGGAGGTAGTAAAATGCAATTTGAATTTCAAATAGAGGAATTAGAACATAAGATAGAAGAATTAAAAAAGTTTTCTGAAGAAAAAGAAGTAGATCTTACAGAAGAAATAAATAAATTAAAAGATCAAAGAGATATTGCTCTTAAAGTTTTATATGAAGATTTAACAGATTATCAAAGAGTTATAGTTTCTAGACATCCAGAAAGACCGTACACTTTAGATTATATAGAAAATATAACAACAGATTTTATTGAACTACACGGAGATAGATTATTTAGAGATGATCCCGCAATAGTTGGAGGACTTTGCAAGATTGATGGGAAAAATTTTATGGTAATTGGACATCAAAAAGGTAGAACAATGCAAGAAAAAGTTTTTAGAAATTTTGGTATGGCTAATCCTGAAGGATACAGAAAGGCACTAAGACTTTATGAAATGGCTGAAAGATTTAGAATTCCTATTTTAACTTTTATTGATACACCAGGAGCTTACCCAGGACTTGAAGCTGAAAAACATGGTCAAGGAGAAGCTATAGCAAGAAACTTAATGGAAATGAGTGGAATAAAAACTCCTATAATTTCAGTTGTAATAGGAGAAGGAGGTTCAGGGGGAGCTTTAGGCTTAGGAGTAGCTGATAAAGTATTTATGCTTGAAAACTCTGTTTATTCTGTAATTTCACCAGAAGGATGTGCAGCAATACTATATAAAGATCCTAGTAGGGTGGAAGAAGCAGCAAATAATTTAAAATTATCATCACAAAGTTTATTAAAAGTTGGTTTAATAGATGGTATTATTGATGAAGCTCTAGGTGGAGCTCATCGTGGTCCTAAAGAAACAGCTTTTAATCTAAAAAGAGTGGTTTTAGAAACATTAGAAGAACTTGAAAAATTACCATTGGATGAATTAGTAGAAAAAAGATATGAAAAATTCAGACAAATGGGAGTATTTAATAGATAAGGTGGGGAAAATGGAAAAAAAATTAGCTATATTGACAAGTGGTGGAGATGCACCTGGAATGAATGCAGCTATAAGAGCAACAGCAAAAATTGCAGAATCTTATGGTTTTGAAGTTTATGGGATAAGAAGAGGGTATTTAGGAATGCTAAATGATGAGATATTCCCTATGACAGGTAGATTTGTATCAGGTATAATAGATAAAGGTGGAACAGTTCTATTAACAGCACGTTGTGAAGAATTCAAAGAAGCAAGATTTAGAGAAATTGCGGCAAATAATTTAAGAAAAAAAGGAATAAATTATTTAGTTGTGATAGGTGGAGATGGATCATATCGTGGAGCTAATCTATTATTTAAAGAACATGGAATCAAAGTTGTAGGAATTCCTGGAACTATTGATAACGATATCTGTGGAACTGATTTTACACTTGGTTTTGACACTTGTTTAAATACTATTTTGGATGCTATGTCAAAGATTAGAGATACAGCTACTTCTCATGAAAGAACAATTTTAGTTCAAGTTATGGGAAGAAGAGCTGGAGATTTAGCTCTTCATGCTTGTATAGCAGGTGGTGGAGATGGAATAATGATACCTGAAATGGATAATCCTATAGAAATGTTAGCTTTACAATTAAAAGAAAGAAGAAAGAATGGTAAGTTACATGATATAGTTTTAGTTGCTGAAGGTGTTGGAAATGTATTGGACATTGAAGAAAAGTTAAGAGGACATATCAACAGTGAAATTAGATCAGTTGTTCTAGGACATATCCAAAGAGGAGGAACTCCTTCGGGTCGTGATAGAGTTCTAGCAAGTAGAATGGCAGCAAAGGCAGTAGAAGTTTTAAATAAAGGCGAAGCAGGAGTTATGGTTGGAATTGAAAAAAATGAAATGGTAACTCATCCACTTGAACAAGCTTGCTCTGTTGATAGAAGAAAGAGTATAGAAAAAGATTATGATTTAGCTATTTTATTGTCAAGATAAGTGAGAAAAGAGGTAAAAATGGATACTGTATTAGAATTAGTAAGAAAAGAAAGAAGAAAAAATCAAATTAAAAGAGAAATAGAAGACAATGATAGAAAAATAAGAGATAACAGAAAAAGAGTAGAATTACTTCTTAATTTAAAAGATTATTTAAAAGAAAGTATGTCTTATTCAGAAATCATTGACATTATAGAAAATATGGAATCTGACTATGAAGATAGAGTAGACGATTATATAATTAAAAATGCTGAACTTGGCAAAGAAAGAAGAGAAATTAGCAAAACAATAAAAGAATTTAAGAAGTCACTTAGTTAGGAGATAAACAATGCCAACTAAAAGTTTAGAGAGACTGATATTGGAATTTAATAAATTACCAGGTGTTGGTCAAAAATCGGCAACAAGATATGCTTTTTATATACTAAATCAATCAGAAGAAGATGTTAAAAACTTTGCGGAAGCTCTTTTGGCAGTAAAGGATAATGTAAAAAGATGTTCTGTCTGTGGGAATTATTGTGAAAGTGATACTTGTAATATATGTTCTGACAATACAAGAAATCATAATATTATCTGTGTAGTAGAAGAAAGTAAAGATATTATGATTTTAGAAAAAACCACAAAATATAAAGGAGTCTACCATGTTTTAAATGGTAGACTTGATCCTTTAAATGGGATAACTCCAAATGAATTAAATATTAAATCTTTGATTGAAAGATTAGGAAAAGAAGATATTGAAGAAATAATTTTAGCAACTAACCCTAATATAGAAGGAGAAACAACGGCTATGTATCTTGCCAAACTTATTAAAAATTTTGGTATAAAGATTACAAAATTAGCAAGTGGAATTCCTATGGGAGGAAATTTAGAGTTCTCTGATACTGCAACTATTTCAAGAGCCTTAGACGATAGAGTTGAAATCTAAATAAGAAGATATATTATGGAGGAAAACTTTGTTTATAAAAAGAAATGTCTATGAGTATGATATACATAAAGCTAATATATCTTGTCTATTAGAGATGGGAGAAATAAGTAAAGAGCAATATGATATGCTTAAAGATATTCCCAAAGATGAAAGATCTAAGTTTGTTGCAGCATTTGAAAGATTAGAAAAAGATACAGCTAAGGATTATAGAAAATATGTAGCTATAGCACTTGAAAAATTTAAAGCTCTCAATGATATAAAAGAAAAGGATATTATTGAAATAGCTTTTGATGCTATATGGCTTGATAAAGAAGTTAGCAATTTACAGGTTACAGAAAATATAAAATTTACCTGTAAAAGAAAAGCCAGCTCTATCTTAGAAATTAAAAAAGTTAAATTTTATTTTAATTCTGCTGATAATACTTTTTTTCAAAGAGGCTTAGGACAAAAAGAAAGCCCTTGGTTTGAGATAATAAAAGAATATATGAGACTATCTGAACTGGAAGATAATAAAAGTTTAACTAAATTTATAAATGATTTTAGAGAAAAGTATATAAAAAAAGATTTAGATGAAGAATTTTATCAAAGATTAATTCCAAAGATGGATAATCTTGAAATAATAGAAATATTATCATAAAAAGATGCTACTGCAAATCTGCAATAGCATCTTATTTTTTTAAACTATAACTTTATTTACATATTTTGATGTACATAATGATAATAATCCACCATAATCAATAGAAAATTCAATTAAATCTCCTACTTGATATTTCTTATCACAATGTGTTACATCAAGGATAGTATGGTCACTACTTGCACCAACTACTTCTATTTTTTTATCAATAGGGAAAAAGTGTCCAATACTAATGTCTTGTCTTCCTATTCCTATGATAACTCTTTGCATAATTCCTTTGTCTTCATATTCAACTTGGTTTCCAAAGGCATCAAGTCCTCTTTCTCCTATAGGAACTGATGGCTTTTCTTTGTTTTCAATAACTTCACAAACAAGTTTGAAAACATCATTATATGTTCCATCTATATCTTCTCCATAAGCTGTTTCTCTTCCAAGTAAAATAGCTTCGCCAACTCTAAGATTATTTATTTTAGAAGGTAATCTATTTTCATTTAAAAGAAATAGAGAACTAGAGTTACCACCTGAGATTATTTGCATTTTAATATGAAAATTTTTCTCAATCTTCTCAGCTAAATTTACTAATTTAGAAAGATTTTCTTCTGAAGGAAGAACAGAACCATAGCAAGTTAAGTTAGTTGCAAGACCAATAATAGAAATATTATGTAAATCATGAATTTTTTTAATATTTTCTAAAAGATCTTTTTCAACAAAATAGCCTTCTCTTAAATCTCCTAAGTCTACCATAATAACAACTTTATGTATTTTGTTATTTTTCTTAGCGACTTCATTTAGTTTTTCAAGAGTTTCATATTCTGAGTTGAAACTTATATCAGCATATTTCACAACTTCTTCAACTTCACTTTTCATAGGAATTCTAAGAAGTATTTTAGGAATATTTATGTCTTTCATTTTCTTAAGATTCTCTATTCTTGAATCTGCTAAATAGTCAACTAAATTATTATCTTTAACAAGTTCAGTTACAATATTAACATTAGCACAATAAGCTTTTGTTACCATAGCTAAAGAAAGATTATTCTTCTTTAAAAGATTTGATATTACTTGCAGATTAGTTTTTAATTTATTAATGTTTATCTCTAGTCTTGGATACAAGTCATCATCTCCTTATTAGTTTGAAATTTTATTTTTCATTTTTTAGGAATTCGAAGAATCTATCAGACTCTTGAACTGCCACACCTGTCATTGTTAAAACTCCAAACATATTTATTATTACTAGTGAAGCCAAACTAATATCTAAGAAAGATACTATTATTCCTAAACTTCCAAAAGCTCCTATTAAAACCATTAGTATATATACATAACGAGAAACTTTAGAAATTTTAGTACCAAATACATATTCAATTTGTTTTTCACCAATGTATACCATTACAATTAGTGTTGAAAGAACAAATAGTATTATGATTATTGTCATGAAAGCTCCACCTAAGATGTTTCCATAAAATTCTTGGAAAGCAACAGCAGGCATAGAAGCAGCTCTATCAAAACTTACAACTTTGTATGCACCACTAGTTGTTACAAGTAAACCAGAAGTTAAACACATTAAGAAAGTACTGATGAAAACTTCAACCATTCCCCAAAGAGCTTGACGTGCTGGGAAGTCTGTTATAGCTGCAGCATAAGCAGTAGGACTTGTTCCCATTCCAGCTTCGTTTGAGTAAGTTCCTCTAGCAAGACCAGATCTCATAGTCATAGCTACTGTTCCTCCAGCCATTCCTCCAAAAGCCGCTGGTGCAGAGAATGCTCCTGCAAACATTTGTCCAAAAACGAATGGAATATTTTTATAGTTTGCTAGTATGATTATCCATGCAAGTATGAAATAAGCAAAACTCATGAAAGGAACTATTTTATCCATAAGAGCTCCAACTCTTTTTATTCCACCAACAATTGTTATGAAAACAATTGCAAATATAGCAACACCTGTTACATACTTAGAAATTCCTAGTGTTTCAGCAGATTGAACAACTGATAATGATTGTAAACCTATAGAAGGTAGAAGTTCAAATGCCAAGAAAAGTGCAAATAAAGTTCCTAGAATTGGAAGTTTAGTATGTTTTAAATAGTACATTGCTCCACCAACATATTCACCTAGTTCGTTCTTTTCTCTATATTTTATTCCTAAGATAACTTCAGCATATTTAAGACCTACAGCAAAAAGTCCAATAACAACCATCCAGAAAAGAGCACCAATACCACCCATGGAAATTGCAACTGCAACCCCCATAATATTTCCTGAACCTAAGGTTGAACCTATAGCAGTAAGTGCAGCTTGTAAAGCAGATATATTTCCTTCACCAGAATTTTCTTTTACTACATCTTTATAAACTGTTTTTATAATTAAAGGTAATTTTACAATTTGGATAAACTTGAATCTTATTGTTACATATATACTACCTAAAGCTAATAATATAACCATTGGATAAGACCACAGCCAGTCTGATAACATAGTTATTTTTTCTATCATAATATACACCAACCTTTTTTAAGAGTAATATTAATATGGCTTACGTTTCAGCAAATTTTATTTCTTATAAGATTTCATTGTTTAATAATTTCATAACTGTTTTATATACTAACTCAGGAGTAACTGTATAACTATATTTCTTCTCAACTCTTTCTGTAAATTTATGTGCATCATATCCAAAGCATCCTATATCTAAAACAGGAAGAGATAATTTTTGCATATCTTCTAATGGAAGACTATATTTTACACCAAATCCAGGCATATTATTTTTTAGACTAGCTATTATAGCTGGATCTTTTGGTGCAGCTCCATAACTTAAGTCTGAAATATATGGGAAAAATTTCTTATATGCTAATTTATAATCAGTTTTAGTAGTTTTTACTGCATTATCAACAGCATCTATAAGAGCTCTATCCTTAGGATTTGTTCCATCTATATAGATATGAGGATAGTAAGGTGGAGAGAAGTAAACAACAACTAATGGATTTTGATCCTTCCAGCTAGCTTGTAATTTTTCAACCATTCTTTGAGCAAACACTCTAGTATCAATACTTTCATCTTTCATTAATTCTTTACTATAGTTTGCTAATACTTCATCAATATCAGGTTTTTCTTCTCTAACTTTTTCAAGAAGTTCAGTATATGATAGAACTCTTGCTTCCCAAGGTAATTTTTTATAAGTTCTGTTTGAACTCATTGAACAGAAAGTTTCATATTGTTTATTTAATTTTGTAACTACACCGTCAAATGCTTCAAAAGCAGCCTTTTTCATTTTTTCTAGAACCATATCAGGAGTTGACATATGAGTTGCATAGTTGAAATAAAGAACTGCAGTTTTTCCAACTTGAACAGAGTATTCAGGTTTTTGGTCTCTTTGATATAAGCTTATAGGTGGAAGAGATACTTCACCATCAACAATATCACAGAACTCAGTATTCATATTTACTCTTGTCATTATAGCTGATGAAATTTCATTTGGGTCAATTCCATTAAAAGATTCTCCAACGTGAGTTTCTTTTCCTACAACAAAGAAAGAAGGCATTAATTTTCCAACAGTTCCTATGTAGATATTTTTGCTTTCATCTCCTATAAATTCTGCAGTTATATAATCTGTATCAAGAAGAGCAAGATATTCTAATCCTTCTTTTTCTTGAAGTTCAACAAGTTTAGGAACAACAGATAGCATTCCACTTGAGTTTGCTTCTTCATCACATACAGCTGCATAGATTAAGTTTCCTTCAAAATTATCTAAGTCTTTTGCAACTTCTTCAAAAAGATTTATTATTACAGCGTCTCCACTCTTCATATCAAATATTCCACGACCAAATAAGAAATCTCCACTTTCCAAGTCTTTTCTTACAACATCATCTAATTTTATATGTTTAAATCCTTCAGCTAGTTTATAAGGATCATTTGCATATTCAGCAAGTTCTCCATAATCTGATATACCAACTGTGTCTGTATGTCCAATTAATACAACAGTTTTCTTAGATTGCTTTTTACCTCTTAGTATAGCAACAACACTTTTTCTTCCTAGTGTATCATTTGCACTAACATAGAATAAGTCTTTTGGGTTTTCTTTGAAATATGGAATATTTCCCATAATTTCATAAACCTTTTCAGAAATATCAATTTCACCTTTAGTATCTACAACACTAAATATATTAGTTAGTTGTATAGCAAGTTCTTCAATTCTTTTTGAAATTCTTTCGTTAACAAAACTCATAATCTACCTCCATTAAAATAAAATTGATAAATTAAACTGTATTTTCATTAAATTTCAGACTCTTTAATAATAGTTTTATAGCAGCTTCTTTATTTAGAGATGATAGTACACCTAGAGAGGCCATTATATAGTTGTTGTCTATTAAAATTTTAGCTTCTGCTGTAGGCAGTAATTTATCTGCTCTATTAAATTGGCTTATACTATTTAAAATTTCTTCTCTTGCCGTAAGTCTAGTTAAAGCACCACCAGTTCCTACTATCCACTTCACAGCTGTTAAATCTTTACCAAATGCTAAAGTATCTGATTTACCACCAAAATATGTTCTATAGCCACCAGCATGTCTATTGATTGAAACGATTACAGCTTCTTTGGTCAATCTTTCAATAAATCTTTTATGCTCTTCACTTTCTGGAATTGCTATATCAGAATTAGTAAATTTTTCAATATCTTCAGAACTCATATTTAATTCTTTTTCTAATTTCTCTATTTTTATGATATCTACTATATTTCTTTTATTGATAAAGACCCCAAGATCTCCTTCAACAGTTCTTTTAGCAACAGGTTCAGGCTCAACAAGAATTTTATTTACTTTTTCAGTTCCTTCAGTTACAGAATGTATATCAGTTGTAGCTCCACCAACATCTATAGTTACCAAATCACCTATTTCATCTTTTAATATTTTTGAGGCTTTCATAACTGCACCAGGTGTTGGAATTATAGGACCATTTACCATTTCTCTAATCTTTTCCATACCTTTTGCTTCAGTTATATGTTTTTCAAAAATATCTTGAATTACTTCCCTAGTTGGTTCAATATTTAGTATGTCAATCTTTGGATATACATTAGGAACAATATGAAGATTTTTTTCTTTAGAATAAGATTCAAATATTAATTTAACATCATCAGCAACTGCTATGTTTCCAGCATATATTACAGGAATATCTAAGTCAGAAGCTGCTATTAATTCAGAATTATATAGTGCTGTTTCTCTTTCACCATAATCAACTCCACCTGCAATTAAAATTATATTTGGCTTTATTCTATCAAGTTTTATCATATCAACTTTTGAAAGTTTTCCAGCTGTAATTAAGTGAATGTTAGCTCCAGCTCCTAAGGCTGCTTCTTTAGCAGCCTTAACAGTCATATCATAGACAAGCCCATGGACAGTCATTCTAAGTCCCCCAGCAGCACTACTAGTTGCAAGCATGTTTGTATATTCTAATTTCTCATTTTCTATATGAAGATTTTTTTTCATGTCCTCTATAGCAGCTTGTAATCCTATGTTGACATCACCTTCTTTTACAGAAGTAGGAGCTTGACCCTGTCCTAAGAATACAGGGTTATCACTTTCTAAGTGATCAAAAGCATTTACGACTGAGGTTGTACTTCCTATTTCAGCAACAAGTACATCAATTTTCATTTTTCCACATCCTATCTAAATTATTATTTCTTAGTCAACTTTTCTTTCTTTCTCTTAACAAAGAAAGTAGCCACATTTACACCTCTATCATATTTTCCAAATCCCTCATCCATACCTTGTTCTCTAGCTATTTCAGGAGTTACTTGTGTACCACCAGCACAGATTATAACTTTTTCTCTTATACCTTTTTCAACTGCTAAATCATGAAGTTTTTTCATATTTTTATAGTGAATATCATCATGAGATATAATAGTAGAAGCAAGTATAACATCAGCATTTAATTCTATAGCAGCATCTACAAGTTTTTCACAAGGAACAGATGTTCCAAGGTACTCAACTTCCATACCAAACTTTTCTATTCCACCATGCTTAATATCTATAACTTCTTTTAATCCAACAGAGTGTTCATCTTCTCCAACTGTAGCAGCAACTATTTTGAAAGGATGTTCTTCAACAAAAGCTCTTATTTCATCATCACTCAAAACTTCAGGTTTTTGTGGAATAATTAAGTCATTAGTATTTATAGAGAAATCAACTTTACCTTTTAGTTGGATTCTAGTTCCTTCCGAAGGATGCATTACTTCTGAATGTATTACTTCTGGATCATTTAAATTCATTTTTTTAGCAAATTCAATAGCTGCAAATTCAGCTGTTCTTTGATCAAGAGGTAAGAATATTTCAACTTGAACAACACCATCAGCTAACCATTCAACTTCAGGTTTCACTAAGTTTGTATTTCTATATTTATCTGTTTCTGCCATTCTCTTATTAACATTATCTTCTTCATCTAATTCATCTATGAAAACTATTTTTTCAGGTTTTTCAAGAGTACAACCATCAATTAATATAGAAGGACAGTCTGTTTCTTTTAGACCATATTGTGCTATATTATTATTTCCAAAGTGAGCTGTAACTGGAGCCATATAGTCCTCATCTCTCTTAAATACTGTACCTGCACCTACTCCGCCATCTTGTTTTCTTCCTATTCCATCTCCATTTCTTTGAGGATAGTAACCAGAATCTACGAAGAAACCTTTTTCAACTGCTTCAAAGTATCCACCAGCTTCAATAATTTCTTCTAAAAATAGAACAGCTCTTTCTTTAAGTTCTCTAACTTGTTTAGGAAGATAACCATCTTTTCTAAGTTCAACCATTGAAAGTAAGTCGTCCATACCAACAAGACTTTGTTTAGCAGTATCACAAGCTTCTATATTATACATATGCCAAGGTACATTTCTTCCTTCATCAGGAGTTATTGTAGATTGAATATCTGCTCTAGTAAGTCTAGAAATTAACATATTCATAACGTGAGTAACAGTAGCTTCTCTTGATGATGAAGTTATATACTTAGTATTCATTTGAGCTCTCATTCTATATTCATCAAAGAAATCTCTCAATGCAACAGCATAAGGTAAATCCAACTTTAAGCAAGGAGTTGGAGAAGCTGAAGGTGGAACTGTTGACAAACATATATTTTCTTTTTTAAGTCCTACTTTGTAAGAAAAAATTGAATTTAACCCGTGTTGTACTATAAGTTCAGGCATTACTCTCCAACCATCTTTTGCAGTAGCATTGGCATTGTGAGCTCCATCTATTTGAGCCATATCTGCCCAAGCCATAAGTTTTTTAGATTCTCCAGCATCAACAAAAGATCTATACATATTTACATTTCTATATAAAATATTATATTGAGGATCTTGGTGAGCACCATTTACTCCTTCTTCAGCAAACATAACAGCAACTTCTGGACCTGCTACTCCACTTATATATGAGTGATAATTTATAGCTCTTCCAACTTCTTCTTCTATCATATCACAAGCTTTTCTATGAGCTCTAACTTGTTTTCTTGTGATAGGAACCCCTCCTATTCCTTGAGGTGTTCCTTCAATAAGTCCATCAAAGTGAGATTGTCCAGCCGTTCTTATAACCATTATATGATCTGCTCCATGCCAAGCTGCCATTCTCATTCTTCTTATATCATCTTCAAATCTTCCAGAAGCTATTTCAGTTGTAATAGTATTATTAGGTTGAGGATCTAAATTTGAAAAATATCTTGCTGCTGCTGGAAGAGCAACATAATTTTTTAGACTGTCAGAACATTCTTTATAAGAATATTCACCTATTACTATATCTTTTTTTTCTCTCCATACCCAACCTCTTCTTTTGGGATGATAATTTTCTAAATCTTCTAATATAGCTTTTACATCTATTTTTTGATTTGGCTTTAATTTCATAATTATCTCCCCCCTTTAAAGATTTCCAATGCTAAATCCCAATAGTCTCCAGCAATTAATTTTTCTCCAGCTTCTCTTATAGAAATACCTTTTTCTTTAGCAACTCTATATACTATATGTCCCACACCTTTTCCTATAAGATTTCTTTCAATAGCTCCATCTACAAGGGGTCTTACTTCAAGAGTTGAGAAGCCCATACGAAGTAATACAGATCTTTCTATTGAAGGAGTAGTATTTTCTTTAGCCATTTTTAATAGGGGTTCTACAACTTGTTCAGCTAATTGCCAAAATCTATTTTTTAACTCTTCATCTGAAAGATTTGCTAGTTTTTTTCTTCTTTCTTCAAAATCATCATCTCTTTTTAGATATCCTTTCATTAATTACCTCCCTATTGTATCTAAAATTGAATCTATATATTCTTTATTGCTTTTTGTTTCAGCAATAAGGAAATTAATATCATTATCTGTCAAATCTTTTATATCTTTAATATAGTTTTTAATCAAAGAAACTTTTAATTTATCTAAATCAACATCTTTAGCTTTTAGAAGAGATGGTTCAGCTGGAAGAATAATATTCTTACCTGGAACTTCTTCTTCAGGGTTTCCAAATTTTATTTCTATACCATTTTGTCTAGCAAAAGATAATTGAGGTTGTATATGTTTACCAGCACCTGTGTATTCAGTTTCTTGTACAACAATTATTTGATCTTCATCCATTTCTTGAGCTAAACTAAAGGCAGCAGCTAATGAAACATTTCCTGCAGGTCCTCTTTCTAAACCTTCAAGTTGAGCAAGAAGTTCTGTCATATAGAAAACTTCACCTTGAGCTAAAGTAACATATCTATCCATATATCTTAAAGGTCTTGCAGCTGATCTAGGAACATCTGACCTATCTGGAAGAGTACAGAATGGAATTCCAAAACCTGTATGTCCTGTTGTAAAAGATTTTTTATTAAATTGTTCATCACTCGCCATATGAAGACCTGATAAATTTACACTGGCTCCAATAACTTTTACAGAAGTTGCACCAGCTTTTATAAGCCCTCTAGCAGTTCCTGTTAAATTTCCTCCACCAGCATTAGTACAAACAACTACATCTGGGTATCTTCCTTCTTTTGCCATCATTTGCTCAGCTATTTCATATCCTAGTGTTTCAACACCAGCTATTCCAAAAGGTGTATATAGAGAGGCATTAAAATATCCTGTTTCTTCTAAAAGTTTTAAGAATGTATAGAATAGCTCAGGTCCAACTGTCAATTGCATAACTTCAGCACCGTAGGCTTCACATTTTCTTGCTTTTTCAATTATTTCAGGTTGTCCCACACCTTTACTGTCATAACATTCTTGAACAATTATACATTTTAAACCTTGCATAGCTGCTTGAGATGCAACAGCAGCACCATAGTTACCACTTGTTGCAGCGATAACTCCTTTATACCCTAATTTTTTAGCATGATAAACAGCTATTGCAGCTCTTCTTGCTTTAAAACTTCCTGAAGCATTATTAGCTTCATCTTTTATAAATATTCTAGCTCCCTTACCAGCAGGGGCACATTTTCTTGCTAAATTTGTTAAATTTTTCATTTCAATTAGAGCTGTGTTACCAACAGCAAAATCTAATTGAATTCTTCTCATTTCTTCTAAAGTATATCCAGTTTCTTTCATCATTTTTTCATAATCAAATGAAATCATATCACTTTCAAACTTAGAATAATCTATTCCTATAGCTTTTTTCATTATTTCATTTTTTCTAGCTAAGACAGCATTATATGACATATCCTTATTCATTATCTTCACCTCCAAATAGAATTTTTCTTGCCTGTAATCCTATTTGTAAAAGTTCAGGAACAAATTCACCATAGTTATGTCTAAATACAGGATTAATTTCTACTAAAGTTCCTTTAATTTTTCTACCTGTAATAGTTGTAACTTCAACTTCTTCTCCTATTTCAGCTTCTTTTCCTAAGAAACCTTTATCCCACATTTCTAGTGGAACTTTCTTAGTATCTTCAGGAAGATTGTCTGCTCTTTCTCCAACTTTTAAAACTATATTGTGTATTCTTACAAAATCACCAGCTTTTGCTTTCATTTCATCCTCCTATTATTTTTCTATCATATCTCTTATATCACCCATGATTGCTCTAGGAACAGGGATGTCTAACATAGTTTTTAGACCAGGTCTTGCATTTATAATATGAGGAATGCTATTTACACACATAGCTATTGTTCCAATACCACCAGGGATTTCAGGAGTTATTTGAAGATCTATATTTGGCACACCTTTTATTGTCACATAGTCACCTGTTTTTATTCCTTCTAAATTAGGAAGAATTTGTTGAGGGTGTTCCATAACTATTTTAATTTCTCCATCTACATAACCATAACCACATTGTCTACATCCAGCAACATTTCCAGCTAAAACTTCAGCATATTCAGATTTTCTGTATACATTACTCATTATAGCTTCTCTTGTTTGTTCAATTTTTTCTAAGTTCCAACCAATACCATCTGTTATCATTTTTATAGATTCAGGGAAACCAACGTGTCCTGCTATTGTTCCTTCTTTAACACCTTTTTCGAAAACTTCTTTAGTTACTCCTACTCCTTGTTCTTCCATAACAGCTTTTCCAAAAGGAGATAAGTCATTAACTCTTACAGCTTTTATAGAATCTACTCTTTCACAAGTACCTGTTAAAGCAAGAACTAATAAGTCAAGAACAAAACCAGGATTGATACCAGTACCTAAAACGCTAACTCCATTTTCTTTAGCTAATCTATCTATTTCTTTAGCTATTTCAGGAGATTGGCTTTGAGGATACGCCATTTCTTCAGCAGTCGATATAACGTTTACTTTTTGTTTTAATAAGTATTCTATTTTAGGGAAAGCATTTACAACAAAAGAGTCTGTTGCAAGTAAGACAACATCAGCACATTTTTCAGTGAATACTTTTTTATAATCAGATTCAACTAAAACATCTTTTCTGTCTCCTTTATCAACTTCTAATATTTCAAAAATACTTTTACCAACTTTATTTGGATCTAAATCACATACAGCAACTAAGTCTAAACCTTTTTTAGTTAGTAACATTTTTGCCATACCTCTTCCCATTGCTCCAAAGCCCCATAAACCAACTCTTACATTTTCCATAAAACATACCTCCTTGTAATAAACTAAAATAAATCGAACTATCTAATAAATATATAAGCAAATTCTATGCCAACTTTTATAAAAAAGAGAAGCTAGAATTTATCTATGTTTGAAAAAAATAAAATAAAAAATAAAAATAAAAAAGCAATATTTTTTTACAAAATTAAAAAAATATTGCTTTAATATAGACATTTTTTTAAAAAATCAAACATTATTTTATTTGATATTATATTTTTTCATTTTATATTGAAGTGCTTGACGACTTATACCAAGATAAGCAGCAGCTTTACTTAAATTATATGGATAGCTATCAACAGCTTCTCTTATATATTTCTCTTCCATTTTTGCCATAAGATTATTTAATAAATTAGGATCATTTTCATCAATGTTATCATCAATTTCGATATCAGGATCAGGAGCTACCTTAATAAAAAATTCTTTTTCTTCCTTTTTTTCTTTTTTCTTAAAGAAATTTTCATCCCAATTTATATTTAAAAATTCTTTTGTCAAAAAATCTTCATTTGTTAAAATCATACTAGACTGTATAACATTTTCTAATTCTCTGATATTCCCTGGCCAAAGATATTGCATAAAAACTTTTTCAACTTCTTTATCTAGACCTTTTATATTTTTATTGAGCCTTCTATTATAATAGTTTAAAAATTTTTGGCTAAGAAGTAATATATCTCCTTCTCTTTCCCTTAATGGAGAAAGTTCTAAATAAATTAAATTTAATCTATAATACAAATCTAATCTCATTTTTCCATTTTTTATAATATCTTTTGGATTTTCATTAGTAGTTGAAATTATTCTTACGTCAACAGGAATATCTTTTACTCCACCAATTCTTCTAACAGTTTTTTCTTGTAGAACTCTTAAAAGTTTAGCTTGTAATTCTATAGGTATAGAATTTATTTCATCAAGAAGTAATGTACCTCCATTTGCTTGTTCAAATAGTCCCATTTTATTTGTAGCTCCAGTGAAACCACCTTTTTCTGTTCCGAATAAAATACTTTCAAATAAAGTTTCTGGTAAAGTAGCACAGTTTATTGCTATAAAAGGCTTATCTTTTCTTGAACTTCCATAATGAATGGCTTGACTCAAAAGTTCTTTACCCGTTCCAGTTTCCCCATAGATAAAAACAGTAGCATCACTTTCAGTTGCTTTTTTAGCTAAGTCTATAGTTCTTTTTATTTTAGGACATTCACCTATAATATCGTCAAAACTATATTTGCTTTTTTTACAACAAGAAAGATTTTCACCTATTTCATTGTTTACAGTTTGTAATTTTATCAATTCATCAGAAAGTTTTTTAATTTTAGTTATATCTTTAGAAATTTCTAAAGCACCTAAAATCTTCCCATTTACTTTTATAGGTAGAGTGGTATTTAAGGCAATGATCTCTTTCCCATTTTTGTTTTGGTATCTTTGAATATTATCTTTGATAGATATTCCTTTTAGTGCTTTTAAAAGGGTACTTTCTTCTTCAGGGATATCTTTAAAAATATTTCTAAAATTTTTTCCAAGTATAACTTTTGCATCCATTCCTTCAATTTTTTCCATATTATGGTTATATATTTGAGTAATGTTTTTTTGGTCAACAAAATGAATACCTTCATTAATATTTGCTAATAACTCTTCTAAAAGTTTAATATAAATATCTTGATTCATACTATCACCAACCTATCTTTTCCATAATTATAATCATTATTTCTAATTTATGTCAAATAAAAAAATAAATATAAAAATAGAAAAAAAGTATATTGACAAAGATTAAAAAATAAGGTAGAATTATTTGGTAAAAATTCGATATTCCGCTTTAATAAAAATTAAATGAATATCTTGAGGAGGAAAAGATGAAAGAAAAATTAATCGAACTAGTTGAAAAAGAATATCTAAGAAGTGATATTCCACAATTCAAAGCTGGAGACACTATTGGAGTGTACTACAAAGTAAAAGAAGGAAACAAAGAAAGAGTTCAATTATTTGAAGGAGTTGTAATCAGAGTAAATGGTGGAGGAGTTGCAAAAACTTTCACTGTAAGAAAAGTTACAGCAGGAATTGGAGTAGAAAGAATAATCCCTGTTAATTCTCCAAATATTGACAGAATAGAAGTTCTAAAAGTTGGTAGAGTAAGAAGATCTAAACTTTACTACTTAAGAGGATTATCTGCTAAGAAAGCAAGAATCAAAGAAATAGTAAAATAAGAAAAATCAAAGCTGAGTTAATAAGACTCAGCTTTATTTTTTAAATAATTTCATAATCAAGTTTTATTTTTAAAATATCTAAAATTTTTAAAAATTCATCAGCAGGATATTTTTCAGACTCTGAAATAATAGAATGTATTTTACCTTCACTTTCACTTATGTGATTTTTAATAGCTTTTACTAGATCGTCAGATGGATCATACAATTTAGCTTCAGGTATTATTTTTTGAAAGTATGAAGATAACCAAGGCAAATGAGTACTACTTAAAGTTATTGAATCTAATTTACCAAATTTGTTCTCACAGTTATCAATAAAATTTTTTATGATCTTTTCTGTTTTTTCTATATTATTTATAAAATCTCCACTTTCAATAAGTTGAATTAAAGGTGAAGCATTTTCTAAATGAAATTGTTTATAAAAATCTCCAACTTCTTTTTTTATATATTCTTGCAATTCTGGACTATCAATCATTACTTTAGCACCAATGATAAGAGTATTTTTCTTTTTATCTTTTATAACATCTTTAAGTGGGGGATAGATTCCTATGACATTATCTTTATTTTTTATTTTGTCAAGAACAGTTATACTTGGCGCATTCGAAGCAAGCACAATAAAAGCAGCACCTTTTTTTAAAAGGAAATCAATAGAATTCTCAATAATATCTCTTAATTCCTCAGTAGTTTTTGTACCGTAAGGAAAGCTTTTTCTATCTGCAAAATAAATGATATCTTGTAGAGGATAAGCTTTTTTAATTGCTTCCACAATAGTATAACTTCCAAGTCCAGCATCAAAAACAGCAATAGCTTTATTCATTTTCATACCTCCTAAAAATATTTTTGTTAAGATAATTTTAACAGAAAAAGCAAAAATTGAGAAATATTTTATAATTTTTAAATATTTTTTTTGTTGAAAATAAAAGAAAAAATATAAATTTATAAAAAATTAAAAAAATTTAATTTTTTTTGTTGACAAAGTTTGAAAAAGATGTTAAGATAATCGATGTCAATGAGACAAGGACATTAGCAACAGAATAGAGAAAAGACAAAAAGCA
>ERZ773062.232-NODE-232-length-35304-cov-12.872904_pt1 | contig 35304 bp, 28 predicted proteins | sample MGYA00580626_ERZ773062 | MGnify/ENA primary metagenome ERZ773062 (study PRJEB29015, sample SAMEA2738003) | human oral metagenome | biome: human oral; feature: human-associated habitat; material: dental | place: China | collected 2058 ... | reverse complement strand
TCGTATTTCATTTGGGAATTGTAAATCTTCAGGATACTTTCGCAAGAGGTCTAATAAAATTCCTTTCGTATGTTTGTTGTTTGAATTTGAACGAACGATACTATATCGTGTCCTGATGCCTAAATTCAATATATTTTAAAATAAAATAGGTATTAATAACTAGTATTTTGCGCTGATTGAATAGGAAAATATAACGTGATTTAACCATTGGTTCTACAACAAAAGGTCGTCTGAAACCATATTTTCAGACGACCTCCGATATCCGACGGCCTATTTGCCGCCAAAATCCAATTTATCTTTGAAATTCATGTAAACGACAGTAAAATATACAAAGATTTACCCGCCTTTTGCCGCAGCGTGAAAACCCACTCCGGCAGACGGGAAGATTCCGACTTTGCAGCACCGCGCTGCCCTACCAATCTCAAACAGAAAGCACGAAACATGGCGTTAATCGTACATAAATACGGCGGCACATCAGTAGGCTCGCCCGAACGCATTAAAAACGTAGCCAAACGTGTCGCCAAAGCCCGCGCCGAAGGACACGACATCGTTGTCGTCGTATCCGCCATGAGCGGCGAAACCAACCGCCTGGTTGCGCTGGCGCACGAAATGCAGGAGCATCCCGATCCGCGCGAGCTGGACGTAGTCTTAGCCACCGGCGAACAAGTAACCATCGGCCTTTTGGCAATGGCATTGAAAGACATCGGCGTGGATGCCAAAAGCTACACCGGCTGGCAGGTCGCCCTCAAAACCGATACTTCCCATACTAAAGCCCGCATCGAAAGCATCGATGACGAAAAAATGCGCACCGACCTCGATGCAGGCAAAGTCGTTATCGTGGCAGGTTTCCAAGGCATCAGCAGCGAAGGCAATATTTCCACGCTCGGACGTGGTGGTTCCGACACTTCCGCCGTTGCGCTCGCTGCAGCCCTCAAAGCAGACGAATGCCAAATCTATACCGACGTAGACGGCGTTTACACCACCGATCCCCGCGTCGTGCCCGAAGCGCGCCGCATGGATACGGTTACATTTGAAGAAATGATCGAACTGGCAAGCCTCGGTTCGAAAGTTTTGCAAATCCGTTCAGTAGAATTCGCCGGAAAATACAAAGTGCGCCTGCGCGTACTGAGCAGCCTGCAAGACGGCGGCAACGGCACCTTAATTACCTTTGAAGAGGACGAAAACATGGAAAGAGCTGCCGTAACCGGTATCGCATTCGATAAAAACCAAGCCCGCATCAACGTGCGCGGCGTACCCGACAAACCCGGCGTCGCCTACCAAATTTTAGGCGCGGTTGCCGATGCCAACATCGAAGTCGATATGATCATCCAAAATGTCGGCAGCGAAGGCACCACTGATTTCTCCTTCACCGTACCGCGCGGCGAGTACAAACAAACCATCGAAATCCTGACCAAACTGCAAGACAGCATCGGCGCAGCCGCCATCGACGGCGACGACACCGTGTGCAAAGTCTCCGCAGTCGGCTTAGGCATGCGTTCGCACGTCGGCGTTGCCGCCAAAATCTTCCGCACCCTCGCCGAAGAAGGCATCAACATCCAAATGATTTCTACCTCAGAAATCAAAGTTTCCGTCTTGATTGACGAGAAATACATGGAACTCGCTACCCGCGTCCTGCACAAAGCGTTTGATTTGGGTTAATTGGGTTATATGTTTGAAAGGTCGTCTGAAAACTTATTTTCAGACGACCTTTTATTTTATTGTGGAAAAGTAGCTCAGATTTTTGAATCACACATTTTTGGGTGAAATAATTGCAGGGGAGGGTGGTGGTAACAATGTAGATATTTGCTGTTTTGATTTGCTCTGGCTTATCGGATATAGGCAGAAACAGCAATGTTTTCAGACGACCTTTTGGTGCCTTAACATTTAGTGAGGTTAGGCTATCTTTCTGTTTTCCCTTATAATGCTGAGTCTTTCTATATACTTTTCTGTCTCCCTTTCTTCATGAAACCGATTCCTAGCTATACGCGTTGGTGGCGTTATAAATCCTACCTGCCCGACGCATCGCTGCCGGCGCATACGGTGGATTGCCCGGACTGCGGCAACCGCATGGATATTCCGCGCCTGCGGCAGGGGCAGGAGGCGCATTGTCCGGTGTGCAATCATGAAGTGGTCGAGGTGGAAAACAATCCTTATGTTGCACCGCTGGCTTACGCGACCACTTCGCTGATTTTGATGGCGTTTGCGTACAGCATGGTTTATATCCGCGTGCAACTCTTCGGCGTAACATCCGTCCTGTCGCTGCCGGAAATGATGCGGCTTTTGATTTATCAGGATTACGGCTTTCTGGCGGAAGTGATGTTCGTCCTGACTTTTGGCGCGCCGGTATTGTTTTTACTGCTTTGCCTCTATGTTTATACGGCGCTGGTGCGCGAGCGGGCGTATCCTGCGCTGCGGTTTGCGACGCGGGTTTTGGTCAGGCTGCGCCATGCGATTATGGTGGATGTGTTTTTTATTTCCACTTTGGTGGCGTATATCAAGCTCTCGTCCGTGGCGGCGGTAGAATTCGGCTCGGCGTTTTATTTGATGTTTGCGCTGTCAGTCATGCTGATTCGGACTTCAGTCTCGATTCCGCAGCATTGGGTTTATTATAAAATCCACAGACTGACGGACGGGGATGCGGTGCAATCGGCATCCGACGACAAAACCTGTTGCAGCCGCTGCCTGTATTTTCGTGATAAAGACGAGCAGCCTTGCGAGGTTTGCGGTGCGGATTTATACCGCCGCCGCCCGAAAAGCCTGAGCATTTCGCTGGCGTTTTTGATTGCGGCGTTTATCCTGTATTTCCCTGCGAATATTCTGCCGATTATGATTTCGTCGAACCCTACCGCGCTGGAGGTCAATACGATTTTCAACGGCATTGTGTATATGTGGAACGACGGTGACAGGCTGATTGCGGTGATTATTTTCAGCGCGAGTATTTTGGTGCCGGTATTGAAGATTATCGCGATGGCGGTTTTGATTGCATCCGCTTATTTCAAACCGCCGATGAGCGCGCCGAAAATGTCGGTGCTTTACCGGATTACCGAATCCATCGGCCGCTGGTCGATGATTGATATTTTTGTGATTATTATTTTGATGAGTTCGTTCCACACCAATATGGCGCGCGTCGTCCCCGGCGGGGCGGCGGTTTATTTCTGCCTGGTGGTGGTATTGACCATGCTGTCTGCCTATTATTTCGACCCCCGCCTGATTTGGGACAGGCACCAACAGCTTTCAGACGACCCTGATTCCGACGATAACCAGAAACAATGAAAAAACACGATTCTTCTCAAACACATCGCGCACCCGCGCGTGTCAAAAAAACCAATGTCTTCACATCTATCGTGTGGCTGATTCCGCTGATTGCGCTGATTGCGGGCGGCTGGCTGCTGGTAAAGGACATCCGCAACCGAGGTCCAGTCGTAACGCTTTTGATGGACAGCGCGGAAGGCATTGAAGTCAACAATACGGTGATTAAAGTGTTGAACGTCGATGTCGGACACGTTACCCGCATCAAGCTGCGCGACGACCAAAAAGGCGTGGAAGTCACCGCCCAGCTTAACGCCGATGCGAAAGACCTCATCCGCAGCGATACGCAGTTTTGGGTGGTGAAACCGCGTATCGACCAAAGCGGCGTAACCGGTTTGAGCACGCTCCTGTCCGGCTCGTATATCGCGTTTACGCCGGGCAAAAGCAATGAAACGAAGGATGTATTTGAAGTGCAGGACATCCCGCCGATTGCCGCCATCGGACAAAGCGGCCTGCGCCTGAAGCTGGTCGGTCAAAACGACAAAATCCTCAACGTCAGCAGCCCCGTACTTTATGAAAACTTTATGGTCGGACAGGTAGAAAGCGCGCATTTCGAGCCTGCCGACCAAACCGTGCATTACACCATCTTCATCCAAAGCCCGAACGACAAATTGATTAATTCGGAAAGCCGCTTTTGGCTGGAGAGCGGCATCAATATCGAAACTACGGGCAGCGGCGTGAAACTCAATTCCGCTCCCCTGCCCGCCTTGCTGTCCGGCGCGATTTCGTTTGATTCGCCGAAAACCAAAAACAGCAAAAATGTGAAAAGCGAAGACAGTTTCACGCTTTACGACAGCCGCAGCGAAGTGGCAAATCTGCCCGACGACCGTTCGTTGTATTACACCGCTTTTTTCAAACAGTCCGTGCGCGGCTTGACCGCCGGTTCGCCCGTCGAATATAAAGGACTGAATGTGGGCGTGGTTTCCGACGTTCCCTATTTCGACCGCAACGACAGCCTGTATCTGTTTGAAAACGGCTGGATTCCCGTGCGTATCCGCATCGAGCCGTCGCGCATGGAAATCAATGCCGACGAACAAAGCAAAGAACATTGGAAACAACAATTCCAAGTCGCTTTGGGTAAAGGTCTGACCGCCACCATTTCCAGCAACAATTTGATTACCGGCAGCAAAATGGTCGAATTGACCGACCAACCCTCGTCTTCGCCCAAGCTGAGACCGCACACCGTTTACGCAGGCGATACCGTCATTGCCACACAAGGCGGCGGTTTGGACGATTTGCAGGCGAAAGTGGCGGATTTGCTGGAGAAATTCAACAACCTGCCGTTGGATAAAACCGTTGCCGGGTTGAACGGCTCGCTTGCCGAACTCAAATCCACCCTCAAATCCGCCAATGCCGCTTTAAGCTCCATTGACAAACTGGTCGGCAAACCGCAAACGCAAAACATCCCCAACGAGCTGAACCAAACCCTGAAAGAATTGCGCCAGACCCTGCAAGGCGTATCGCCGCAATCACCCATCTACGGCGACGTGCAAAATACCCTGCAAAGCCTGGATAGAACCCTCAGAGACGTACAGCCCGTCATTAATACTTTGAAAGAAAAACCCAACGCGCTGATTTTTAACAGCAGCAGCAAAGACCCCATCCCGAAAGGAAGCCGATAATGCGCCTCTTCCCGATTGCCGCCTTGACGCTTGCCGCCTGCGGCACTACGCAAAGCCCGCAATATTTCGTCCTGCCCGACAGCCAATACATCCGGCCGGCGGCGCAAGGCAGTGAAATCGCGGTCAAAGTCAACCTTGCCGAACCGCTCGCCAACGGCGGCCTCGTTTATCAAACCGACGCGTATCACGTGAATTTGGCGAAAAACCACCTTTGGGCGGCACCGCTCGACGGTGCGCTGTCGGCAAACCTCAGCAACAAACTCAACCGCCTCAACCCGCGCCATACTTTTGTCCCCGCCGCACGCAGCCAAAGCGCCCAAACCCTGAAAATCTATGTCGAAGCCTTCCAAGGCAGCTATCAGGGGCAGACTACCGTCAGCGGCTACGCCCTATGGCCGGACGGACGCAACAAGCCGTTTGACGTTACCACCCCGCAACAAGGCGACGGCTATACCGCCATGCTGGAATCTTTGGAAAACGGTTTGAACGAAGCAGCAAAAAGCATTGCCTATTGATGAGGTCGTCTGAAAACCCGCTGTGTGGGTTTTGCCAAAACCATTCATCGTGTAAAGGATAAAACATGCAAAACATCACGCTCTACACCCATCCCTTTTCACGCGGCAGATACGTCGTATGGATGCTCAAAGAATGCGGCGCGGAATACACCGTCGTACCTATCCAGTTCGGCGCACAAATGAAATCCGCCGAATATCTCGCCATCAATCCACAAGGGCAGGTCCCCGCGCTCAAATTTGGTGATGCCGTACTGACTGAATCGACCGCCATCATTACCTTTTTGGCGGAACAGTTCCCCGACAAACACCTCATCCCCGCAGCGGGTACGGTGGAACGCGGAGAATACTACCGCTGGATGTGCATATTGATGCACCTCGAATACGCAGGTTTCAACAAACTGCACAATCTGCCGGTCGATACACCCGAGCGCCGCCGTCAAATCGGTTACGGCGATTTTGATACCGCATGGAACACATTGCGCGAACATTTGAAAAACCGCGACTACATCGTCGGTGACAGCTTTACCGCGATGGATTTGTACTGCTCCGCGCTGATTCTGCACTTAACGCAAAATTGGAAAGTGTTGCCCGCCGATGAAACCGACGTATTGCAACGCTACGCCGCCAAACATCTCGCCCGCCCCGCTTTCACCGAAACCCAAGTATGGACGCAGGAAACCGCCGCCCAAATGCCGCCTGTGGCATAAATCAAAACACTTAAAACAAAAAGGTCGTCTGAAACCCTTCTCAATAGGGGTTTCAGACGATCTTTGTCGTTATATTCAGCAATGTTTTCTCAACCGAACAGCCTGTTCACATCAGACGTTTTTTTGCGGTAAGGCAGGCGGATGTCGACGCGGAAAATGCCGTCGAGTTGGCGGCTTTGGATTTTGGCATCGTTGTCGTACATCAGCGTCAGGCGTTCTTTGAGGTTGTGCAATGCCATTGAGTTGCCTTTGTGCGGTTTGGCGTTTTCGCTGCTTTCGGGCGGGGTGTACGGGTTTTCGATGCGGATGTAGATGGATGATTTGTTGAGCTTGGTAAACACGGTAATCATGCCGGGGCGGTGGGTCGATTCGACGCCGTGGAAGACCGCGTTTTCCAAAAGGGGTTGGAGCAGGAGGTGCGGCGTTTCCGCGTCATCGGGTGCTTGGTGCTGCCACATAACCTGTACGCGCATATGACCCATGCGGATTTGTTCGATGGCGATGTATTCTTGCGCCCACTCGATTTCCTGTCCTAAAGTACTGCTTTGGCTGCCGTCGCGCAGTTGGGCGCGGAAGAGGTTGGCGAGGTTTTCCAACAGGGTTTCCGCGTCATACGGGCGCAGGCGGATCAGGCTGATGGCGGCATTAAGGCTGTTGAACAGGAAATGCGGGCGGATGCGGGCGGTCAACGCGCTGAGGCGAGCTTCGGAAACCGAAGGCGCAAGGCCGTTCCGGCGCGAAGCTTCGTAATACATCAGCCCGAGCAGGAACAGGTTGAACAGGAAAAAATGTTGCGACAGCGATCTGCCATTCGTTTTTAAAACGACAAAATCAACAATCACAAATATCGACAGGTTCAAAAGATAGGTAATGATGACGCCGTAGGGTGCTTCTTTGATGGAAGGTACGAATATATTGACGAAATAGGCTTTGATCAAAATACCCAAAAGTACGGGGAAAATCCATTTGGAGTGATGGTAAATTTCTGCAGAATAGGAGAGTGAGGAATCGCTGATTAAGGGCAGAAAAAACAGACTGCCCAAGACAATAATCAAAAGGCGCACGACTGTCGCGGAATTGCGCAGGTCGGGGGCGGCGAATGTATTGTTGATTTGACGTATAATAGACATAAAATATTTCCAACCGTTTTCTTTTAATGCGTTTATACGAGCCTTAGCGGCTCTGTTATTTTATCTGAGGATGAAACCATGAGTAAGGACAAAACCTGGTCTGGCCGTTTCAACGAGCCTGTTTCCGAACTGGTAAAAAAATACACCGGTTCGATCGATTTCGATAAACGGCTTGCCGAGTGGGACATTCAGGGTTCGCTGGCGCACGCGCAAATGCTTGTTCAATCAGGTGTTTTGAGTGAAGAAGATTTGGCGGCGATCCGTCAGGGAATGGCGGAGATTATAGCAGAAATCAAGGACGGTACTATTTCTTGGTCGCTGGATTTGGAAGATGTCCACATGAACATCGAACGCCGTCTGACCGACAAAATCGGCGACGCCGGCAAACGCCTGCACACCGGTCGCAGCCGCAACGACCAAGTCGCTACCGACATCCGCCTTTGGCTGCGTGATCAGATTACCGTTATTCAAGACCTGATTCGAAGCCTGCAAACGGCTTTGGTTGATTTGGCGGAACAAAACGCCGAAACCGTCATGCCCGGTTTTACCCATCTGCAAGTCGCCCAACCCGTCAGCTTCGGGCACCACATGCTCGCCTACGTCGAAATGCTCGGACGCGATTTCGAACGCATGGCAGACTGTCGCAAACGCGTCAACCGTATGCCACTCGGCGCTGCCGCCCTTGCCGGTACGACCTATCCGATTCAGCGCGAAATCACCGCCGAATTGCTGGGTTTCGAACAAATCTGCCAAAACTCGCTTGATGCCGTATCCGACCGCGATTTTGCCGTTGAGTTCACCGCAGCCGCCTCGCTGGTTATGATTCACCTGAGCCGCTTGTCCGAAGAATTGATTTTGTGGATGAGTCCGCGTTTCGGCTTTATCGACATCGCCGACCGTTTCTGTACAGGTTCGTCCATCATGCCGCAGAAGAAAAATCCCGACGTTCCCGAACTCGTGCGCGGCAAGTCAGGCCGTGTCATCGGACACCTTATCGGCTTGATTACCCTGATGAAATCACAACCCTTGGCGTACAACAAAGACAATCAGGAAGATAAAGAACCGCTGTTTGACACCGCCAACACGCTCATCGACACCCTGCGGATTTACGCCGATATGATGCGCGGCGTGACCGTCAAACCCGACAATATGCGCGCCGCCGTGATGCAGGGCTTCGCCACTGCCACCGATTTGGCGGATTACTTGGTGAAAAAAGGCATGCCTTTCCGCGACAGTCACGAAGTCGTCGCTCAAGCCGTGCGCCACGCCGACCAAGCGGGGGTTGATTTGAGCGAACTGCCGCTCGAAGTTCTGCAAGGCTTCAGCGATCTGATTTCAAACGACGTGTACGGCGTACTGACACCCGAAGGCAGTCTGAACGCGCGCAACCACTTGGGCGGAACCGCGCCGGAGCAAGTCCGCTTCCAAGTGAAACGCTGGCGGGAACTGTTGGCTTAAAGAGAGATAGATAGAAAGGTCGTCTGAAAACCAAAAATAGGGCTTTCAGACGACCTTTTCTGGTGAAGTAACTGGCGAATAGTCAGATTTGCTTTTTAACATTACCCCCGTAAAATTCCAGGTCGTCCTGGAACTTTAACCATTACCTGTATATTCGCAAAAGTTTAAGATATTTCCGGTGTATCTGTTTTCAGACGACCTCCTACATTATTCAGAAAGTTAAAATATGAATACCAAACAAAAAGTCATCGCCATAGACGGCCCCAGCGCGTCGGGAAAAGGTACGGTCGCTTCCCGTGTCGCTCAGGCTTTGGGATTTGATTATCTGGACTCCGGCGCGTTATACCGCCTGACCGCGCTCTATGCGAAGAAACGGGATGTGGAATGGAGCGATGAAGATGCGGTTGCCGAGTTGGCGGAAAATCTGCCCGCCCGCTTTGAAGGGTCGCAGGTCTTTTTGGATGATGAAGACGTTTCGGGACAAATCCGCAGCGAAGCAATCGGTATGGGCGCTTCTGCAGTGGCGCAGTTGCCGAAAGTGCGTGCCGCGCTTTTGCAGCGGCAGCGTGATTTTCTGACGGAAAAAGGTTTGGTCGCCGACGGGCGCGATATGGGTTCGGTTGTTTTCCCTGATGCGGCGTTAAAGATTTTCCTGACCGCAGGTGCGAAAATACGGGCGGAACGCCGCGCCAAACAAATTGGCATTCCGTGCGAAGGCTTGGAATTTGAACGGATTTTGTCGGACATTGAAGCACGGGACGAAGCTGACCGCCGCCGCAGTGTCGCGCCCTTAAAGCAGCTCCCCGATGCCGAGCTTTTGGATACGAGCGGGCTGAGTATCGAAGAAGCTGTAAAAAAAGTGCTTGATTGGTATCATAAAGTTTAAAATTTAGGGTATAATCCCTGCGTTTTGTTTCAGACGACCTTTGGAGCATCCGAAGGTCGTCTGAAATATTTATTTTCAAAGCCTGTCGTGCCAAGGGCGGCAGGCATTCTCCAACCTACCCCGCACCCCTTGGCGGTGTACCGAAAAGAGTATATATGACTATGGAAAATTTTGCCCAGCTGCTTGAAGAAAGCTTTACCCTGCAAGAGATGAACCCAGGTGAAGTGATTACTGCCGAAGTAGTCGGCATTGATCAAAACTTCGTTACTGTAAACGCAGGTCTGAAATCAGAATCTCTGATTGACGTTGCTGAATTCAAAAACGCTCAGGGTGAGATTGAAGTTAAAGTTGGCGATTTCGTTACCGTTACCATCGAATCTGTTGAAAACGGCTTCGGCGAAACCAAACTGTCCCGCGAAAAAGCCAAACGTGCTGCCGACTGGATCGCTTTGGAAGAAGCGATGGAAAACGGCGACATCCTGTCCGGCGTTATCAATGGCAAAGTCAAAGGCGGCCTGACCGTTATGATCAACAGCATCCGCGCATTCCTGCCGGGTTCTCTGGTTGACGTGCGTCCCGTTAAAGACACTTCCCACTTTGAAGGCAAAGAAATCGAATTCAAAGTCATCAAACTGGACAAAAAACGCAACAACGTCGTGGTTTCCCGCCGCGCCGTTCTGGAAGCTACTTTGGGTGAAGAGCGTAAAGCCCTGCTGGAAAACCTGCAAGAAGGCTCTATCATCAAAGGTATCGTTAAAAACATCACCGACTACGGTGCATTCGTTGACTTGGGCGGCATCGACGGTCTGTTGCACATCACCGACTTGGCATGGCGCCGTGTGAAACACCCGAGCGAAGTTCTGGAAGTCGGTCAAGAAGTTGAAGCCAAAGTCCTGAAATTCGACCAAGACAAACAACGTGTTTCTCTGGGTATGAAACAATTGGGCGAAGATCCTTGGAGCGGTCTGACCCGTCGTTACCCACAAGGCACCCGTCTGTTCGGTAAAGTATCCAACCTGACCGACTACGGTGCGTTCGTTGAAATCGAACAAGGCATTGAAGGTTTGGTACACGTTTCCGAAATGGATTGGACCAACAAAAACGTACACCCAAGCAAAGTCGTACAATTGGGCGACGAAGTTGAAGTAATGATCCTGGAAATCGACGAAGACCGCCGCCGTATCTCTTTGGGTATGAAACAATGCCAAGCCAATCCTTGGGAAGAATTTGCTGCCAACCACAACAAAGGCGACAAAATCTCCGGTGCGGTTAAATCCATCACTGACTTCGGCGTATTCGTAGGTCTGCCTGGCGGTATCGACGGTCTGGTTCACCTGTCTGACCTGTCCTGGACTGAAGCCGGCGAAGAAGCTGTACGCAAATACAAAAAAGGCGAAGAGGTTGAAGCCGTTGTATTGGCAATCGACGTTGACAAAGAGCGCATCTCTTTGGGCATCAAACAGCTGGAAGGCGATCCTTTCGGTAACTTCATCAGCGTAAACGACAAAGGTTCTTTGGTTAAAGGTTCTGTGAAATCTGTTGACGCCAAAGGTGCCGTTGTTGCCCTGTCTGACGAAGTAGAAGGCTACCTGCCTGCTTCCGAATTCGCAGCCGACCGCGTTGAAGACCTGACCACCAAACTGAAAGAAGGTGATGAGGTTGAAGCCGTTATCGTAACCGTCGACCGCAAAAACCGCAGCATCCGCCTGTCTGTTAAAGCCAAAGACGCTAAAGAAAACCGCGAAGCTCTGAATTCAGTCAACGCTGCTGCAACCGCCAGCGCAGGTACTACCAGCCTCGGCGATTTGCTGAAAGCCAAACTGTCCGGCGACCAAGAATAAGGTTGCAGACATGACGAAGTCTGAATTAATGGTTCGTTTGGCAGAAGTTTTTGCCGAGAAAAACGGTAACCAATTGCTGGCAAAAGACGTTGAATACAGCGTAAAGGTTTTGGTTGATACCATGACCCGCTCGCTGGCTCGCGGTCAGCGTATCGAAATCCGTGGCTTCGGCAGCTTCGATTTGAACCATCGCCCGGCCCGTATTGGCCGCAACCCCAAAACCGGCGAACGTGTGGAAGTGCCTGAAAAACACGTCCCTCACTTCAAACCCGGTAAGGAATTGCGTGAACGTGTGGACTTGGCTTTACAAGAAAATGCCAACTAAACCTGAGTAAACGAACGCCGCAGAAATGCGGCGTTTTTGTTGTCTGAAAATATGGTTCTCTATTGTTTTCGTAATTTGGGTGGAATTTGTAATGGAAAATTCATAGGGTCGTCTGAAATCATCTATAATACGTTTCTTTTAATTATTACCCGTTTCTAGAACGTAATTGTCAAACCCAAAAACATAATAAAGGTCAGATATGAGTGATAGAGGTCAACTGTTTGTCGCCCCTCCGTTTGAAAACCACAGCCCGCTGACTTGGTATCAGGCGGCAGCTGAACAACCGAATTTCATCCGCGACGAAGCGCAAGCGCGTGCGATTGAATATTTGGATCGTTTGTGGACGGAACTGATGATGTTCAAACGTAAACGCAACCGTTTCTTAGGACGCAGCCTGCGTTCCCCCCAAGTACCGAAAGGTCTGTATTTTTATGGCGGCGTGGGTCGCGGCAAAAGTTTCTTGATGGACGCTTTTTTCGGCTGCTTGCCATACCGCCGCAAACGCCGTGTCCACTTTCATGCTTTTATGGCGGAAATCCATAAGCGTTTGAAAGACTTGAAAAGTGAAGCCAATCCTTTAAAAGCAGTTGCTGCAGAGATTGCCAAAGAGACCCGCGTATTGTGTTTTGACGAATTCCACGTCAGCGACATTGCAGATGCGATGATTCTTGGGCGCCTATTGGAAAATTTGTTGAGTGAAGGCGTAGTTTTGGTAGCAACTTCCAATTATGCCCCGTCCGAGCTTTACCCCCAAGGTCAAAACAGAAGCAGTTTTCTGCCGACCATTGCGCTCATTGAATCCAGCCTGACCGTCTTAAATGTTGACGGCGGAGAAGACTACCGCCTGCGCACTTTACGTCCTGCCGAAATTTTCTTCGTTCCCAATAATGAAGAAAACGAGCAGAAATTGGCTGATTTGTTTAAAGAAATGGCGGGAATTTCCGAACTGAATCCCGGTGTCAGCGTAATACACGGGCGTGAAATTCCGCACAAAGCCCAATCCGACCGCGCCATTTGGTTCGATTTCCGCGCTTTATGTTTTGGACCGCGTTCGCAAGCGGATTACCTCTATTTGGCCGAACATTATGAAATGGTGTTCGTATCAGGATTAGAACGCCTGACACCGCAGGAAAAAGCCGAAGCGCGCCGCCTTACTTGGCTGATTGACGTATTGTATGATTTCAGAGTGAAGCTCTGTGCTACCAGTACGGTAGGCGTAAACGATATTTATGTCGAAGGCGATTTTGCCGAAGAATTTACCCGTACTGCCAGCCGTATGGTGGAAATGCAATCGGAAGTTTATTTGGAACAGCCGCATCTGACGTTGAAAAAATAAGATTTAGGCAAAGAAAAAAGAGTAGCTTTTCCCAAAGCAAACTGAAATTTGATAAAATAGCAGTTCATTTTCCTCAACCTCAGACTATTGCACAACGCAATAAAAACAAGGACATAATATGGCTATTGAGCGCACGATTTCCATCGTTAAACCCGATGCTGTGGGTAAAAATGTAATCGGCAAAATTTACAGCCGTTTTGAAGAAAACGGACTGCGTATTGTCGCCGCCAAAATGAAGCACCTCAGCGTGCGCGAAGCCCAAGAGTTTTATGCTGTGCACAAAGAGCGTCCTTTTTACGACAGTTTGGTTGCCTTTATGACCAGCGGTCCTGTGATGATTCAGGTACTGGAAGGTGAAAATGCCGTTGCAAAAAACCGTGAACTGATGGGCGCGACCAACCCTGCAGAAGCCGCTCCCGGTACGATACGTGCCGATTTTGCCGAATCTCTCAGCGTAAACGCCGTACATGGCTCTGACAGTCTGGAAAATGCAGCAATCGAGATTGCCTACTTCTTCAGCCAAAGCGAAATCTGCCCGCGTTAACGATAGATACCGTTCGAACGTCTGACTGGTTTAGGCGTTTGGACGGTTTTGTCGATATTGTTTGTCTCAATCTGTTTTCAGACGACCTTTCTCAAATGGGGGTCGTCTGAAAATATGATAGAAGGAGCTTGAAAATAAAAGCTGTTTGCTCAACAAGATTCAAGACATGTTCAAACCCACTATGCAACGCCCTAATCCGCCGGATTTGCAAGATTTATCGCGACAGCCTTTATTCAAAAGCTTTACCAAGAAATAAACCACATGAAAACCAATCTGCTGAATTACGATTTAAACGGACTGACCCATCATTTTGCCGAAATGGGTGAAAAACCGTTTCGCGCCAAACAAGTCATGCGCTGGATCCACCAAGCCGGTGCGCAAAGTTTCGATGAAATGACCGATTTGGCAAAATCTCTGCGCCTGAAACTCAACGAACAGGCAAGCGTGGATGTGCCCAAACTGATGATGGCGCAAGAATCCACCGACGGTACGCGCAAATGGCTGCTGGATGTAGGAACGGGCAACGGCGTGGAAACAGTGTTTATCCCCGAAGCAGAACGCGGTACGTTGTGTATTTCCTCGCAAGTCGGCTGCGCATTGGAATGCACCTTCTGCTCTACCGGCCGCCAAGGTTTCAACCGTAATCTGACCGCTGCCGAAATCATCGGGCAGTTGTGGTGGGCGAATAAAGCAATGGGCGTTACGCCGAAAAACGAACGTGTGATTTCCAATGTGGTCATGATGGGCATGGGCGAGCCGATGGCGAACTTTGATAACGTCGTTACTGCATTAAGCATCATGCTGGACGATCATGGCTACGGTCTAAGCCGCCGCCGTGTTACCGTTTCCACATCGGGTATGGTGCCGCAAATGGACAGGCTGCGCGATGCGATGCCTGTTGCGCTGGCAGTGTCCCTTCATGCTTCCAACGACGAAGTGCGCGATCAAATCGTTCCGCTGAATAAAAAATATCCGTTGAAAGAGTTGATGGCGGCATGTCAACGCTATTTAGTCAAAGCACCAAGAGATTTCATTACTTTTGAATATGTTATGTTGGACGGAATCAATGATAAAGCGCAACATGCGCGCGAACTGATTGAGTTGGTAAAAGACGTACCGTGCAAATTCAATCTGATTCCATTCAATCCTTTCCCTAATTCTGGCTACGAACGCTCTACCAATGAAAATATCCGCGTTTTCCGCGATATTTTGCAGCAGGCGGGATTCGTGGTAACCGTCCGCAAAACGCGTGGCGACGATATTGACGCGGCTTGTGGTCAATTGGCAGGACAAGTACAAGATAAAACACGCCGCCAACAAAAATGGCAGCAGATTTTGGTCGAACAACAGAGCTGATTATGAAACTGAACATTTGGCAACCCATTATTTTAACTTTGGTTTTGGGCGCATGTGCCGGTCCGAAAGGCCCAAGCAGAGCGGAACGTGCGACACAGGTCGCCAATATCAAAACTCAGTTGGCTATCGAGTACATGCGCGGGGGCGATTACCGTCAAGCAACGGTAAGCATTGAAGAGGCATTGAAAGCGGACAGCAGCAATGAAGATGCATGGCTGGTTCGCGCGCAAATCTATCAATATCTCAAAGTGCGCGACAAGGCGCAGGACAGCTTCCAAAAAGCCCTATCCTTGAAGCCTGACAATGCGGAAATCAATAATAACTACGGCTGGTTCTTGTGCAGCGAGATGAACAATCCCGCCCAGTCCATCAGTTATTTTGACAAAGCCCTGGCCGATCCGACTTATCCTTCTCCATTTATCGCCAACCTCAACAAGGGTATTTGCAGCGCAAAGATGGGACAATATTCGCTGGCAGAAGCTTATCTCGAACGCTCTTTGGCTGCGCAACCCCAATTCCCGCCTGCGTTTAAAGAATTGGCAAGAACCAAAATGCTGGCAGGCAATTTAAACGAAGCGGATTATTATTTCCGCCAATACCAAAGCAAAGTCGATGTCTTGCAGGCAGATGATTTGCTGCTGGGCTGGAAATTGGCGACCGCTATGGGCAATAGCCAGGCAGCCTACGAATACGAAGCCCAGTTAAGGGCAAACTTCCCCTACTCGGAACAATTACAGGCAGTAACCAGAGGTAAGTAACCACATGGAAAATCAAAAGAAAAACGAATACGACATTCAAGCTGCCAAATCATTGGGTGATGAGCTGGGACAACTCAGACACAAATCAGGTTGGGATATTGACGAAGTGGCGCGACGGTTGAAACTGTCCGCCGAACAAATTGAAGCGCTTGAAAAAGGAGACTATTCTTTCTTTTCAGGATTGGTCTTCGTTATGGGCTATCTGCGTTCTTATGCCCGTCTGTTGAAAATCGATGAAGCAACCATTACAGGTCGTCTGAAAGCCATTTCCGCGCCGGAAGAAGACCATGTCTATCTGGTTGATCGCAAACAAAATGCCGGCTTGAACTACCAAGATGGTGAAAAAGTCGGTTTTCCCAAATGGGTCTTGGGCGTGGCAGCACTCATCCTGCTTGGCGGCGGTATTTATGTTTGGCAAAGCAAGTCCAATCATGAAAACGAACAACAAGTCGCGCAAAACAGCGATGCAGTACGTAACAGTATGCAGACGCCGGATTTGAAAAAAGAAAATGTTGCCGTTTCCAATATGGCAGAAAACGGCAAACAAGAAATATCCAATGCCGAAAAAGCAGCTTCAAGTGTCGCCGCATCCGAAGCAGCGGCATCCGAACCTGAAGTCAAAGTCGATTCAGACGAGCTTTGGATTAAAGTCCAATACCGAAGCAATCTGATTATCACCGACAAGAAAGGTACCATGATTTTCAGCCGGATCATTCCCGCAGGAAGCGAAAGGCGTTTTAAAGGCGGTGCGCCCTACAATGTCTGGATCGGTATTGCCACAGGCGCACAAGCCAATTATGGCGGGACAACCATCAATCTGGCAGAATACCGGGCTGCCGGTGAAAAATCAGCTTCCTTTGTAGCAGGAAAAAAATAAAGATGAACACACCCAAACGCCGCCAAACCCATCAAGTACAAATCGATCATCTCACCGTCGGTTCAGATGCTCCCGTTGTCGTGCAATCAATGACCAATACCGATACCGCAGATGCTAAAGCAACCGCCCTGCAAGTCAAAGAATTGAGCGATGCAGGCTCAGAAATGGTGCGCATTACCGTCAACAGCCCGGAAGCCGCCTCCAAAGTTGCCGAAATCCGCCAGCGTTTGGACGACATGGGTTACACCACCCCGCTGATTGGCGACTTCCATTTCAATGGCGAACGTCTGTTGGCGGAATTTCCCGAGTGCGGCAAAGCCTTGTCCAAATACCGCATCAACCCCGGAAATGTCGGCAAAGGCGCAAAAGGTGATGAAAAATTTGCCTATATGATTCGAACTGCCGCCGAAAACGACAAAGCCGTCCGTATCGGCGTCAACTGGGGTTCGCTTGACCAAAGCCTCGCCAAGCGCATGATGGATGCCAATCTGGCGTCCTCATCGCCCAAACCGCCTGAAGAAATCATGAAAGATGCCTTGATTATTTCGGCGCTGGAATCTGCTGAAAAAGCCGTTTTGTTAGGTTTGCCCGAAGACAAAATCATCTTGTCGTGCAAAGTCAGCTCCGTTCAGGATTTGATTCAAGTTTACCGCGAGCTGGGCAGCCGTTGCCAATATCCGCTTCACTTAGGCTTGACGGAAGCAGGCATGGGCAGCAAAGGCATTGTCGCCTCTACCGCCGCCTTGGCCGTACTGCTCCAAGAAGGCATCGGCGACACCATCCGTATTTCACTCACCCCCGAACCCGGCAGTTCACGTACTCAGGAAGTCATTGTTGGTCAGGAAATTTTACAAACCATGGGGCTGCGCTCATTTACCCCTATGGTTACCGCCTGCCCCGGTTGCGGACGCACCACCAGTACGGTCTTCCAAGAGCTCGCCCAAGACGTACAAAATTACCTGCGTCAAAAAATGACCGTATGGCGCACCATCTATCCCGGCGTGGAGTCTTTAAACGTCGCCGTCATGGGTTGCGTCGTTAACGGGCCGGGTGAAAGCAAACTGGCAGACATCGGCATCAGCCTGCCCGGAACCGGCGAAACCCCTGTTGCACCGGTTTATGTTGACGGGGAGCGTAAAGTGACTTTAAAAGGCGACAACATCGCAGCCGAATTCTTGGAAATTGTCGAAGAATACGTCAAAACCAACTATTGCGAAGGCGGTGCCAAACGCAGTCAAAACCGTATTATCCCGATACAGTCCGCTTGATAGGCATAAACAAAAAAGGTCGTCTGAAAAACATTCAGACGACCTTTGGTTTGCTGGTATATTTATTAATGAAAATTAGGAAGAGGTAGAGAGATAGACCAGTTGCTTGGAATATTCAATCCGTTAGAAACTTGGTCATGCTAAATTTGTTAGGCACGAGGTTTTGTCCATTCGCTATTTTCAAATTAACCTCAAACTCAAAAAAAAGGCGATACCTTTCAGTACCGCCAAAGCTGCTTTGGTGATGAAACCGGTTATTTCGAGGCGCAACGGAAGCCCAAGTTGTGCAGGACGTATTTCGATTGCAGGCTGGTGCGTATGCCGTAGCGCAGGAAGGCGGCGTAATTTGATGGATCGCTGGAACCTACGGATGCGCCGCTGCAAAACATTTGCGTATCGGCATTGCCTGACGACAACAGGCTGCTGTTGAAGTCTTCCGTCCATTCCCAAATCAGACCGTGCATATCGTAAATGCCCCAGTAGTTGGGTTTGCTTTTGCCGACATCGTGCAAGCCGTTTCTGCCGCCGTCTGCATACCAGTCAAGAATGGTGCGGTTGTAGCCGGGTTCGGCAGAACCGTTTTTCTGAGTAGCGGAGGCGAGTCCGGCAAATTCCCACTGGTCTATGGTCGGCAGGCGTTTGCCTTGTGAAGTGCAGTAAGCGTTAGCGGCAAACCAAGATACGTTGGTTACCGGATGTTTCAGTTCGTTGGGTTTGGGCGCGTAGCTGTTGCTGCCGGTTTTAACCCAATGTTTCAGGTAGGTAGGTTCGGCTTGTTTGGAACTGACTTTACCTTTTTGCCACTGGGGATGTTTTTTGACAAACTCTGCAAATTCGGCATTGGTAACGGGGTACTTGTCGATTTGGAAAGGTTTGACTTTGATGAGGTTTGTCTCTTTTTTCAGATAGAGCGGGCGGTAGCTGCCGCCTTCAACTTTTGCCATTTCGGCCGCCGCTGCACTGCCGCTTGCGACAAGGGTAAATAGGGCGATGAGTGGTATGAGTTTCATAACGGGCTTTCTAATCTGAATACGGGGATTATTAGGCTTTGATTATATAGCGAAACCGGATAAAAATCCTCAGAAGCCGTCTGATTATTGTGCTTTTGGCTTGTCGGGTTCGTGAATGCTTGAAACCGGTTTTTCAGACGACCTTCGATGCTTGAGAGGTCGTCTGAAAAACCAATCTTTCGATTGGTCGTGGAAGAAAGCCACTGTTGTCCTTGCATCAGCCGGAACAGCAGTGGCTTTTTTCTATTTCTATGCCGAGATGACTGGATTAGTAGCCGCCTTTACCTGCAGATGCTGCGGAAGCAGGCGCTGCTGAATCAGCTGGAGCAGAAGCGGCAGGAGCTGAAGCTGCACCGCTACCTACATAGGCTTTGTCTTCCAGTTTTTTGGTCATGATTTCAGGGTTCTCTGCGCCCTCTACTTTCAATTGACCCAACGCGCCTTTGTTGAACGCACGGAAGATAGAGTGGTCAACCAAAGTATAGCTGCCCGGAATATCGGCTTTAAATTCGACAATCGCTGCGCCACCGGCAGGGATCAGGGTGCTTTGTACGTTTTCGTTGATCAGTTTGCCGGCTTCTACGTAAACTTTGTCGAAGATCTCACCAATAACGTGGAAGGAAGAAACGAGGTTCGGACCACCGTTACCCACGTACATACGGACGGTTTCGCCTGCTTTGGCTTTCAGGGCGTTGTCGCCGGCGATAGCGCCTACGTGACCGTTAAATACAACGTATTCAGGTTGTTCGGCGATGGCTTTGTCCATATCGAACGGTTGCAGACCTTGCGCACCTTTTTTACCTTTGGTGTAGAAGTCGCCTTGTACGATGTAGAACTCTTTGTCCACTTTAGGCAGACCTTCTTTAGGTTCAACCAAGATCAGACCGTACATACCGTTGGCGATGTGCATACCGACAGGAGCAACGGCACAGTGGTAGATGTACAGACCGGGTTGCAGGGCTTTGAAGCTGAATGTAGAAGTACGGCCCGGAGCAGTGAAGCTGGCTTCTGCACCACCGCCTTGACCGGTAGCAGCGTGGAAGTCAACGTTGTGCGGTACGGTAGAAGACGGGTTGTTAGAGAATTCGATATCTACGGTATCGCCTTCGCGTACACGGATCATGCGGCCTGGAACGTCGCCGTCAAATGTCCAGTAGTGGTATTCCACGCCATCGTCCATTTTCATGGTTTTTTCGATGGTTTCCATTTTGACGCGTACGCGTGCAGGATGGTCGCGGTCGATAGCAGGTGGAACTTCAGGAGCGTGGGTAGTTACCGCATCGATAACAGGCAGATCGGCTGCAGGAGTTTCGGCAGCAGCCTCAGTGCTGGAAGCAGGAGCTTCGGCAGTTGCAGTAGCGGAAGCGGTTTGCTCGGCAGGTTTTTGGGCAGCTTGCTCACCACAGGCGGCTAAAGCAAAAACTGAAGCAATGATTGCAGCTAAAGCTTGGCGTTTCATAGTTGTCATTTCCTTTAATAACTATTTTAAGAAGGTCAGGGTATATTTTTTCAACCTTTGTCGTCCGCGGCATACCGCTTTCGGCTCTTTCAAACTGCCTTATTCCGGGTCGTCTGAAAGGCATCTCTTGTGAACTTTTGTAGGATTATGTAGGTGGTTTTACCGCTATATCTTGACCTAAATCAATTAGTTCATCAAAGATGAACTTTTACTACCTGTTTTACTACTTAATAACTAGATAAAACTACATCAAATCGTCTATTATTGTTCACATGTTTTATCCAATTCTTTACAAAAATGCCATCGTATTTTTGATAATAAGAATTATTATTAACTATATATCTGTTTTTTAAAGATTGTTGTTAAGAGAATATTTCTTTTGCCTGAAAAGAGTGCTACAATCTTTAACATTCATATAGTATGAATTTATAAGCAACCACTTTTTACCAAAATAAGGAGTTCTGAAATGGGACAGTACAAGAAGTTATGGTACTTGCTGTTTGCCGTCCTGGCAGTCTGCTTTACCATTCTTGGCTACATGGGCAGCGAGGTTTATAAAAAAGCCCCGCCTTACCCTGAAAGAGTCGTTTCGGCATCAGGCACTCAGCTGATGACCAAAGACGATATTTTGGCAGGTCAGTCTGCTTGGCAAACCACCGGCGGTATGGAAGTCGGTTCCGTATTGGGACACGGCGCATACCAAGCTCCGGACTGGACAGCCGACTGGCTGCACCGCGAGCTTGTCGCATGGTTGGATTTGACTGCGCAAGAGACTTACGGCAAAAAATTCAACGAAGTTTCTCCTGAAGAACAAGCCGTACTGAAAACCCGCCTTGCCGACGAATACCGCAACCAAAGCCGTATTAAAGAAGACGGCAGCGTCGTCATCAGCGATACCCGTGTCAAAGCCATTGAGAGCATCCTGCCTTACTACCACGGCGTATATAGCGATGATCCCGCCCTTCAGAAAACACGCGAACACTTCGCAATGAAAAACAACACATTGCCAAGTAAAGAAGCGCGTGAAAAACTGTTCAACTTCTTCTTCTGGACTTCATGGTCTGCCTCGACCAACCGTCCTGACGAAACTTTCACCTACACCAACAACTGGCCGCACGAGCCTCTGATCAACAACGTACCGACTACTGAAAACTACATGTGGTCGTTCACCAGCGTTGTCCTGCTCTTGATGGGTATCGGCCTGCTGATGTGGGGTTACTCCTTCCTGACCAAACACGAAGAAGTAGAAGTTCCGACTGAAGACCCGATTTCCAAAGTACAGCTGACTCCTTCCCAAAAAGCATTGGGCAAATACGTCTTCCTGACAGTTGCCCTGTTTGTGGTACAAGTGTTACTGGGCGGTCTGACTGCACACTACACCGTCGAAGGTCAAGGTTTCTACGGCATCGACGAAGCACTGGGCTTCGAAATGTCCGACTGGTTCCCTTACGCATTGACCCGTACTTGGCACATCCAATCCGCCATCTTCTGGATTGCAACCGGCTTCCTGACAGCAGGTCTGTTCTTGGCTCCGATTGTTAACGGCGGCAAAGATCCCAAGTTCCAACGCGCCGGCGTAAACTTCCTGTACATCGCCCTGTTCATCGTAGTCGGCGGTTCTTACGCAGGTAACTTCTTCGCCCTGACCCACGTCATTCCGCCTGAATTCAACTTCTGGTTCGGACACCAAGGTTACGAATACCTCGATTTGGGCCGTTTCTGGCAACTCCTGCTGATGGTCGGCTTGCTGTTGTGGCTGTTCCTGATGCTGCGCTGCACCGTTTCCGCCTTTAAAGAAAAAGGCGTGGACAAAAACCTGCTGGCAATCTTCGTTGCCTCCATGGTCGGCGTAGGCGTGTTCTACGCGCCCGGTCTGTTCTACGGCGAAAAATCCCCGATTGCCGTCATGGAATACTGGCGCTGGTGGGTGGTTCACCTGTGGGTAGAAGGCTTCTTCGAAGTATTCGCTACCGCAGCCTTTGCCTTCATCTTCTACAACATGGGCTTCGTCCGCCGCAGTACCGCTACCGCATCCACTCTGGCTGCCGCCGCCATCTTCATGTTGGGCGGTATCCCGGGCACACTGCACCACCTGTACTTCTCCGGTTCTACCTCCGCCTCTATGGCAATTGGTGCCTGCTTCTCCGCATTGGAAGTCGTACCACTGGTATTGCTGGGTCGTGAAGCTTACGAACACTGGTCTTACCAACACCTGTCCGACTGGGCGAAACGCCTGCGTTGGCCGCTGATGTGCTTCGTAGCAGTTGCCTTCTGGAACATGATCGGTGCCGGCGTATTCGGCTTCCTGATTAACCCGCCGATTTCCCTGTTCTACATCCAAGGTCTGAACACTACCGCAGTTCACGCACACGCAGCCTTGTTCGGTGTGTACGGCTTCTTGGCACTGGGCTTCGTATTACTGGTTGCCCGCTACCTGAAACCAAACGCACATTTCGACGACAAACTCATGACTTGGGGCTTCTGGCTGCTCAACGGCGGCTTGGTCGGCATGATCGCCATCAGCCTGCTGCCTGTCGGCGCCATTCAAGCATACGCCTCCATCACTCATGGCCTGTGGTATGCCCGTAGCGAAGAATTCCTGCAAATGGAAATCCTCGACACCCTGCGCTGGGTACGTACAGCAGCCGACTTGATCTTCATCGGCGGTGCAATCTGCGTAGCCATCCAAGCAACCAAAATCGTATTTAGCCGCGATAAATAAATCCTAGCTTGAATACTACACAAAAGGTCGTCTGAAATTTTCAGACGACCTTTTATTTTGGAAGATAGAAGAAACTTGATGGAGAGTTGCCTGAAAGGGGTAGGGCAGCTTAGCTTGGTTCATGCTCGCTTACGCCTTATTATAGTGGATTAAATTTAAATCAGGACAAGGCGACGAAGCCGCAGACAGTACAGATAGTACGGCAAGGCGAGGCAACGCCGTACTGGTTTAAATTTAATCCACTATATCAGACAACGGAGCCATGCCGTTAATGTATTGGGTTTGCTGAATCTGCTCGTCGTTGGCAAACATTTGGTCAAACACGCTGCGGACTTCATTGGTCAATTCGACATTCAGGTTTTTCAGTGAGTGATATACCTGTTTCAACCATGAACGGAAACGGCGGAACAACCCGCGCAATTCTTCGCTTGGTGCTTTTCCTTCGTACAGGTAGGCTTCAAAACCGCGCGCCCATTTCTCGTGGTTCTCGCGCTGCTCGTTCAGGCTCATTGCGTCCCATGCGGCAAGGTCTTTCACACCGAACCAATCCAAGGTCGTCTGAACGTCGGACAGGAATTGCCGTTCCTGTTCGGTCAGGTTTTCGGCAGGCTTGGCGGTCAGGTCGCGGGTGATGCGGGTATTTGTTTCAAGGAAGAAATGCCCCAGCTCGTGAACGAATGTAGATGCGTCGGCGTTTTTCAACAGGGCAATCAGGTTATGCTCACGGCTGAACATTCCGCGGTCTGCGCCGCCTTGATACAGTATGTCTTGATTGGTGTCGGCGTTGGGGGTAGAATTTGAGTTGTGGGATATGCCCCCTTCCGCTTCGGGCGTTAGGGCTAGGGACACGGCGTGTTGTAACACGTCTTGGGCATTGGCTGATTGGGGATACTTCCACATAGAAACGGTGCGTAAATCGCGCCGTTTTTTGCTGCTGTCGGCAAGATACACAATCAGTCCATCGTCAAACTGTTTTGCAAATGCAAAGCGTCTGTTGTTTGTTCCTTTGATTGGCTCGCTGGCTATTGCGTCATAGTTTGAAACAATATCAGTGATTCGGCTGATGTCTTCAGCTGTGATGGCAATCTGTCCGCGCTTCGCCTCGCTTTCTGCGTTGCTATGGTTGTTTTTGATGTGTTCAATCGCGCTTTGATTTACAGATACAGAATAACCCGCTGTTTCGGGAAATTGTTCTTCCAGTCGTTTATTGCTGGTATTCCAAAACACGGCTTCAGCTTTGTTGTTGCCGTTCCACAAATCCGCTGCGTCCTGCGGGTTGGTGCTGTGCACCCATCCGCGCGGCGGGGTGCTTGCTAATACTTGATTCAATACGCTGTCGTCTAAAAGGCTTTCGCCGACCACATTCATGCCCCCATAGGCTGCGTCAAAATCACGGATTCCCATATTCAGACGACCTGCAAGGGTTTCGATTGCGCGGGCGTACAGCGTGGCGTTTGCTTCAGCCTGCGTCTTGTTCATTATTTGTTGTTTCATTCCATAAACGTTTGTTGAGGATTTCGTCTGCCGATTGTTGTATATCAATAGAAAAAGGTCGTCTGAAACTTGGATTTCAAGTTTCAGACGACCTTTCTTGTTACTTCAAACGCTTTTAGAACTTGGCTTCAAGCGTGAAGTTGTAGCTTCTGCCCGGAGAGGTGAAGCGTTCTATACCGGCATGGGTTTTGTTGTCAACGCGGTTGACTGTGCCGAATTCGCGGATGCTGCGCAGCGATTCCCAAGTGTAGTATTTTTTGTTGCCGATATTGTATGCACCGGCACGCAGGGTGAAGTATTTGCCCAAGTTGACATAGCCTGTCAGGTCGAAAAGCGTATAGGCTTTGCTGTGCTTGGCAAACGGCCATGGGTTGTTCAAATCATCGCTGCTGTGAACGGTGTCAGACGGTTTTTTAGCTGCGGTGTGTGTCAGGTACGCATTGATACCCCAGCGTTTGGAGGGAGCATCGTAGCCCAAATTGTAAACGGCAGACCACGGGGAAAGGGCGTTAATCGGGGTTTCTTGTCCGTTGGTCTGTTTGGCTTTGCCTTTGATATAACTAAGGTTGACACCTGCGTGCGTGCCTTGCGGCAAACCGATGCTGTCAAGGTTCCATGTGCCGTTAAATTCCAAACCTTTCACCCATGCGGAGGAACGGTTTTGGTTTTGCCAAACGGGTGAGCTGACCAATGCGGTACCGTCGGAAATCGGCGCATAATTAGGGCTGTTGGGGTTGTCTGAGGACACGCCCATGTAGGTCAGTTCGATAAAGTTGCGGTAGCGGGTTTGGAAGCCGGAGAGTTTAAAGTTTCCGGCTTTGCCACTGCCGGCAAGTCCCAGTTCGAAGTTTTTGGCGGTTTCTGCCTTAAGGTTAGGGTTGGCTTTAAGGTAGAAGTCAGGATGTGGGAACAATAGCCAGGTTTCGTCTGAAGTCGGCGCGCGGAAGCCAGTGCTGTATTTTGCCAGAAGATTCAAATGCGGAGTGAATTTCCAGTCTAATCCTAAACCGTAGCTGAAACCGCTGTGTTTACGCTCGCTGCCAAGATAGGGGATTTGACCGCGGATGGCAGGGGTATAGTTGGGGTTGTCCTTGGCTTTGCTGCTGCTGTTGTCGTAGCGAACCCCGGCATTGAGGCGGTATTGGCTGCTGTCGCCGAATTGGAAGGTGTTGTTCCAGTAGGCAAAACGGTTTTTGGAGGAGCTTTCGACCAGCATAGTCAATTCTTGGTTGTTGGACGTTTGATATTTCGGGTCGTATAGGCGTACCCAATAGCTATGATCTCTATTGCCGTTGTCGTTTTGGGAACCACCCAATCCGTATTGCATTGCCCATACCAATTTGGAGAAGTCGATTTGTTTTTCGGCATCGGCACCGAATTGGGTATTTTTTTGACGGATGTTGCGGAACATATGGTACACGTCGCTGTTAACCCCGTTGCTGGCGTAATCGGTCGGCAAGTCCCAAGTCCAGGTACTCATGTCGATGGTTTGACGGTCGTAACGCAGGTTTAGGCTGTCCCATGGTCCTTGGTCAAGTTGGTTTTTGTATTCGAAACCGATGCGTTTGCGGTAGGAAATATCTTGACGGGAACGGGTATCGCCCAAAGCCTCACCTTTCCAGTTTGCCGCCCACATATTGGATAATTCAGTCGTCGTGCGGTCAGTGCGTGAATCCTCGTAAATCCAACCGATACGGTTTTTATCGTTAAAGTTGTAACCCAGTTTGAATAAGGTGCTTTTGTTTACCCAATCTTGTGGATCGGGTTTGCTGCGGGCTACGCCGCGGCTGCCGTAGTTGGTGCTGCCGGCATTCGGGTTCCAGCTTTGTTTGTTGTCGGTGATGACGGTATCGGCAGCGTCGCTGTTGTTTTTGGTTTCTTTACCGAAACGGCGGGTATAAACCATCAATGCATCCAGACCCAACCAGGTTCCTGCGGCGGTTATGCTGCTGAATTTCTGGCTGTTGCGTCCGATATAGCCGCCTTTAATGCCCAAATGGTAGGGCTTTTCTTCGGAAACATAGTCGCTTGCGGATTTGGTTTTATAGTTGACGGCACCGCCCAATGCACCGCTGCCGGATTTGAGCGAGTCCGCACCTTTGGTGAGGGTTACTTCCGAGAAATTTTCGGGTTCGGAAGTGTTGCGGTTGGCATTGAAGTTGCCGTATGCGCCGAACAACTCTTGGAATGCTTCAGACGACCTGCTTTCTGCTTGTGCCAGTCCGTCCACGTTGATGGCAACGCGGTCTTTATCGACACCGCGTATGGTAAAACCGTTGGAACCGGAACGGCCGCCTTCAACGACGCTGATGCCCGGATCGTAGCGCACCAAGTCGCTTTCGTCAGAGACCATTTGTTTATCCAATGCCTGACGGCGGACTTTCTCTTCACCGAGTTTTTGGGCTTTACGACCACCAATGACTTTGACTTCATTCAAATCCTGACGGACCTGCGGTACGGGATCGGCTGCGAAAGCAGGGAAAGTTTGGCTGACAACAACTGCCAGCAGTACGGGTTTAAAGGGGAAGGACATTTTTTGCCTCTCGGATGTATTGATTATCGGTTTATCGGGATGCCTGATGTACGGTTACTTGCTGACAGGTGTCAAGCTTGTATCCGTCGTATTGCGGTCGTCGTCATTCTTCACTCCGCCGAACACGGTATCCAACGATTTATCGGCATCAAAGGTAACTTTACCGCCTATACTGACTTCTGTTTTATCGCCGTTAAATTGACCAAAGAATTTCCCTTCGACTTTGCCGTTTTTACCATCGGATTCGGCAGTGCCTGAGAAATCAACGCCGTTGATGCCTACATCTTTCATCACAACGTCCGGACCGTAATCCGCATTGCCTAAAATCGTGCCGCCGAGTTTGTTGGTGTTGAAATTGGCTGTCAGCAGTGAAAGTTTGGGCGTGTTTTTTTCAGACGACCCGGAGGATTTGCCCGGATCGTAGGTTGAGGTAACGATATTGCCGTTGCGGACGCGGACAGCCCAAACTTCGTATGTAGTCTTGCCTTTTGCCACTGTACTGTCTGACGGAGTGTAATAAGACGGTTTCGCCGTTCCGACGGGTTTGCCGCCGACAAACAGGTCTGCCGTGCCGTCTGCATTTATCCATGCGCCGAATTTGAGGTGGTCCTGTTTGGTTGCCGGTGCATAGGTGAATTGTCCGGAATTGCTGCAACAGACAAACAGTTTTCCACCCTCAGACAAAGGCTGGCCTTCGTGGCGTGTACGCAGATTGTAGGAAGGGCTGGAATATGAGGGAATAATCGGATCAGAATATGAGCTGATGTTGTAATAGTTGCCGGATGGAGTTTGATAGACATATTGTTTATCGGTATAGCTGGTGCCCCATGATGTTTTCACTTCGAGCTCCGCTTCATGCAGGCTGCCGCCTTTACCGAAAAGGGTGTTGATGGTTTTTATTGCGCTGCTTTCATCGCTCAACTTGATATTGGCGATAGGCTGAGCCGTAGGTATGGCAACGGGGACTTTGGGTTCGGATGCCCCTCCGCCCGCGCAGGCAGTCAGAATAAGGGTGGTTGCCGCAGAAATTGCGGGTACTTTGATTTTCATGATGAATCTCTCTTAATATTGATATTTTATAAATTAATGATAAGGATTACCAATTTTGTTGTAATATTTTGTAATAATTATGGTGTTTTGGCAATATCCGCGTGGATTTTTTATGATTTCTTAAGTAAATATTAAGAAATAAATCAATTAAAGACATGGAGTTGAATATTTGTTCTAAATATCTGATTTGATATTGTTATCTATTACTGATGAAGAATATCGGGTGATAGTGTAATCAAACTATTGCTTTGGATTCGCAAGATATATTGCAGGCGTGTTTAGTGGGTTGGCTTGATTAATCCTATGAATCTACTGATGAATAACATTTGAATAATTTATAAGACCATAAAAATAAATCAGTTATGTTTGTTTTGGAAATTTACCTCTATAATGCTGCATCTTAATGCGAATCTGTTGCTTTTACGCAAAAATAAGGTGTAGGAAATCGTCGCGTTGTTTACACTTTTTCTACGGCGGACAGCTTTTGTTTTTGCTTGAATGATTCTTAGGCAGCTATCCGGCATTATCAAGAACAGAGCGGGTTTCCCGTGTCTATCGACATTCTTGACAATGCCGGATAGCTGCTCAAACGGGTCTTCAAGCAAAAGCCAAAAGTGTAAACAACACTGTTGATTTCTACAAATAAGGTCGTCTGAAAAGTTTCAGACGACCTTTGACAGCCGTAAATCCCTGACTGGGGGAATCAGTAGGGCATGGCGGTTTGCATTTGGCTACCCCTACGATATACACACATATATTTCGGATGATTTTGAATGTTAAGAATAAAACAAAAAATGGTTTCGGCATCGTTATGTTGCCTGTTGCCTTCCGCAGTCTTGGCTCAATTGCCCGAAGGTGGTGTCCGGCAGGATGCGCCTTCTCAGGATGCTGCCGTACAAGTGCAGCAAAAACAATGGCTGGATATTTTGTCCGAAGAAGAAAGGTCGTCTGAAAAGAATGAGAATGTCGGCGAACCGACTGTGGTCGGCGATGATTTTTTGGCGGCAAACCCGCGTATTCTTGAGGACGCGCTGATTCAAGCACTTAACGGCAATAGCGCAGATTTGGTTTCTTCGCTTGCCGCACTTTACCGCAAACAGCCCAACCACAATCCCAAGCTGATTGCACGTGCCGATGCTTTGCTGGCAAAGTTGAAAGGGCGGACTTCCGAAGCGGTCGAGCGTTATCGTACCCTTTATGAATCCGACGTTTCAGACGACCGCATATTGTTGGATTTGGCGGCGGCAGAGTTTCAGGATTATCGTTTGGGCGAGGCGGCGGCGCATTTCCGCCATGCCGCGCAACGCGATATACCTGCCCCCGTTTTGGAAAACGTCAAACGCTTTCAAGAAGCCGTCAAGCGGCAGACAGAATGGAAATGGTCTGGTGGAATCAGTCCCGTGCATAGCGATAACGCCAACAACGCTGCTCCGCGTTATTGCATCGAAACAAGGGGGCAAACCGCATGCAGCGTTACTTTGCCCGTCAGTGCCAACGGCTTGAATTACGAATTGAACACCGAAAAACTCACCCCGCTGTACGGGCATCACGCCGTCAAATTCCGCGCCAACCTCAGCGGAACGAGCTATTTTTTCGACCGCCAATCGGCTTACGACGATGCGTTCGGCAGGACTTATTTGGGCTGGCAGCGCAAGGACGGCAAACAAACCGTCAGCGTATTACCGTTTTATCAGGCACAGTTGGCAGGCAGTAGCGAATTTGACAGCAAAAAAGAAAACAACCGCCGTGCCGCGCCTTATATGCTGGCACACGGGGTTGGCGTACAGTTTTCGCATATGGTCAATCTCGGCAACGCGACACAACTTTATTACTCGCTGGAACGCTACCGCCAAAACTATCGAGAAACTGATCGTGCGCTGCGTAACGACGGCTGGCACGACAGTACCTATCTCTCCCTGGCGCGCCGTTTCGGCAATACAACCCTGTTCGGCGGTTGGCAATACAACCGCTTTGTTCCTGAAAACAAAAACATACGCAATGCCGTCAACAATGCCGCCTACCGCCGCAACGGGTTCAATATAGGCTGGATACAGCAATGGCCGTTTTTGGGCGGGCTGAACAGCCGCCTGACCGCTTCATTTGCCAACCGTCGCTATAAAGGTATTATGGCATTCGGTACGGAGCCGCAACGCAACCGCGAGCGTTCCCTCTTCGTCAGCCTCAGCCATAATAAATTGTCCTACAAAGGCATCACGCCGACCTTGAATTACGGATACAGCCGCATCCGCAGCAATGCCCCTTATGCACGGCGCAGCAGCCGTCAATGGTCGTTGGGCGCGGAGTGGAATTTTTAAAAAAAGCCTAAAATTCGAATACTTAATCAATAAAGGTCGTCTGAAAACGGGCATCGTAGGCTTTCAGACGACCTTTGCGGCATTTTCAAGCCGATGGATAGGGTTTTGCAATCAATATAGACAGCTTGAACCTTCCGTCTTAAGGACGGTAGAATCAGTCATTTCAATGCAGCAGTTCGAAGTTTTGTTGAAACTGCCGTATATCCTAAATAATCAGATATATATCATGAGTAACGAAACCAAAAACTACATTACGCCCGTTGGTTGGCAGGCGTTGAAAGACGAGCTGTATCAACTGGTCAATAAAGAACGTCCCGAAATCGTCCAAATCGTCAACTGGGCGGCAAGCAACGGCGATCGCAGCGAAAACGGCGACTATCTTTACGGAAAACGCCGTATGCGCGAAATCGACCGCCGCATCCGTTTTCTGACCAAGCGTTTGGAAGCTGCCGTCGTCGTCGATCCCGAATTGCGCGAAGCGACCGACCAAGTGTTTTTCGGTGCAACCGTCGGACTGTTACGCGGCGACGGGCGCGAGCAAACCGTCAAAATCGTCGGCGTCGATGAAATCGATACCGCGCAAAACAAAATTTCTTGGATTTCTCCGTTGGCGCGTTGTCTGATTAAAGCGAGGGAAGGGGACGAAGTCATCTTGAATACACCGGAAGGGCGCGAGGAGATTGAGATTTTGTCGGTGGAATATATACGGATAGATTAAATCTCTCGTAAGCATAAGAGATAGGTCGTCTGAAAACTTTACCAATACGTTTTCAGACGACCTTTTCTATAAAAAAACACCGCTTTTGCAAGCGGTGTCCGGTAAAGCATAAATTATTTGCGCAGACCCAAGCGGGTGATCAGGTTGCGGTATGTATCAGGTTGGGTACGGCGCAAGTAAGACAACAGACGGCGACGTTGGCTAACCATTTTCAACAGGCCGCGACGGCTGTGGTGGTCTTTAGGGTTGGCTTTGAAGTGGGGAGTCAGGTCGTTGATGCGGAAAGTCAACAGAGCGACTTGTACTTCAGAAGAGCCGGTATCGCCTTCTTTGCGTTGGAAATCTTTAACAATTTGTGCTTTTTGTTCTACGGTCAATGCCATGATGGATAACTCCGAAAAATAAAAGAACCGTTATTCGGTTCGGACAAGTTTGACGAGCGCGAACCCGTTCAAACTCCTGAAGTCTTTTTGTGAAGACCGGCGGATTATGCCACAGTTTCATCTGTTTTGCACGGCTGAATCCTGTTTTTTATACGAAATTGTGGAAATGTCGTCTGAAAAAGTATCGGGGTGTGGCGTAAAGTATGCGCGAGAAGTTTTGATTCGGTGCATTTTATAGCAGGTTAAAATAGAAAATATTTTCATCATTCCTGTATAGGCGTGAATCCGGGCTTCTGATTTCGGCAAGATTCAGCGATTATTGCGGATTGCCGCCTGAACAGAAATGGCGGCGTGGGTACTTTTTTAGAATTTCGGTGAATGGGCAGGGCTGTTCGGAAGGGCGTGGGTTTGTAGTAAAATAGACGCTGATCGACGGCATGAAGAGGTCGTCTGAAATTTGCAAAGAGCTTTGATATTATGAATTTTTTTAGAAAAACAGCCTTGTTTTTGCTCGTTTTGTCCGTATTGGCTGCCTGCGGTTCGTTTGTTTCGCAATATGTTTTAGGGATGAATCCCTGCGTATTGTGCATCGTGCAGCGTTTGTGCGTATTGGCGGTAGGCGTGGCGGCTTTGTTGGCGGTATTTTTCCGTCAGTCTTCTAAAGTGGGGCGGACATTTTCCGCTTTGCTTATCAGCGCGCCTGCGGTGTACGGGATAGGGACGGCGGCTTATCAGTTGTGGTTGCAAAGCCTGCCGCCGGGTACAGCACCTTCCTGTGGTGCTCCGTGGACGTTCCGCTTGAAGGACTGGCCGTTGTTTGATTGGTTCGAACCCATCGTGCGCGGCTTCGGTAATTGCGCCGTACCCGATTATTTTTTGGGTATCGCGCTGCCGGTTTGGAGTATCGCTTATTTTTGTTTCGTTCTCGTGTTGGTCTGGTTTGCTTGGTTGAAAACGAGATAAATGTCCGGAATTTAAAAAAAGGTCGTCTGAAAATTTTCAGACGACCTTTTCACGATTGCGGATTAAGCCTTGTCGTGGAATTCGTGGAATTCATATTGGTAGGACAAGTATTTGCCTGCTTTTTTCTGCGCCAGATAATCGTCGTAAACGGCGCGGATTTCTTTGCGCAAGAGGAATAGGGCGATTAAGTTGGGGATGACCATGAAGCCGTTGAACATATCGGACAGGCTCCAAACCAAATCGACCTTACCCAGCGTACCTAACACGATAGCCAGCAGCACGAGCGCGCGGTAGATGCCCAAGTGTTTGCCTCTGAAGAGGAAGCGGATGTTGGACTCGCCGAAGTAATACCAGCCGATGATGGTGGTGAAGGCGAAGAAGGTCAGGCAGACGGCGAGCAGTTGAGAACCGAAGCCGGGGAAGGCTTTGCTGAAGGCGAATTGGGTAACCGCCGCGCCTTGTTCGCCGGAAAGGTTGGCATCGGTCAGGAGGATAATCAGCGCAGTGGCGGTACAGACCAAGATGGTGTCGATGAATACGCCGATAAATGCCGCCAAGCCTTGTTGAACGGGGTGGTTCACGTCGGCGGTAGCGTGCGCGTGCGGCGTCGAACCCATACCTGCTTCGTTGGAAAACAGCCCGCGTGCCACACCGAAACGGACGGCTTCGCGCATACCGATACCCGCTGCGCCGCCTAAAACGGCTTCAGGATTGAAGGCGGCAGTAAAGATGTGGTTGAACATCGGTATGATATGGTCGGAGAATTTGAACAGGATAACGACCGCACACAAGATATAGATAATCGCCATAAACGGCACGACGAATTGGGCGATGTTGGCGATGCGGTTGACGCCGCCCACGATAATCATGCCCGCGAGGACGGCGAGGGCGATGCCTACTGCCAATGCCGGTACGTTAAAGGCGATGGTCACGGAGGAGGCGATGGAGTTTGCCTGCGTGGCGTTGCCGATAAAGCCCAGCGCGATAATCAGGGCGATGGAGAAGAAGCCCGATAAGAAACGCGCCGCGCCGCGCCCGATTTTCGGGGTCAGGCCGTGCGTGATGTAGAACGCGGGACCGCCGATGTATTTGCCGTGGCTGACGACGCGGTATTTTTGCGCGAGCAAGGCTTCGGCAAAAATCGTGGACATCCCCAAAACGGCGGAAAGCCACATCCAAAAAATCGCGCCCGGCCCGCCTGCGGTAATGGCGGTTGCCACGCCGGCGACGTTGCCCGTACCGATTTGGGCGGAGACGGCGACGGCGAGTGCTTGGAATTGCGACAAAGATTTATCATCTTTGTCTTTTTTGGAAAACAAACCGCCGAAGACGGATTTGAACCCCGCCCCCAATTTGGTAATCTGTGGCGCGCCAAGATAGAGTGTGAAAAACAGGCCGATGCCCAAAAGGGCGTAAATCAGCATGTAATCCCACAGAATCAGATTGACTGCGCCCACCAGTGCAGACAATGTTTCTTCCATAATTACAAACCTTATATTGAAAAATGAACAGATGACGGCATCCGTCGGCGGTTACTCCGTCGAATGCCGTTGTGTCGGACGGCGCGGCGAGCAGGCCGGCTTCGTTCGTTTTGCCCCAAGTTGTCAACAATCCTGAAGCAGGTCTGCATGATACCGTAAACCTTTTGTGAGGCAAACGAAAAAAAAGATCAGGTTTGGGCAAAGACAAGAATTTTGCGTTTGTCGGGCGCTATCGGCGTTTTCAGACGACCCTTTGGCAGGGTGCGGGGTCGTCTGAAATATTTTAGGCATATCCAACCTATGTTAAAATGCGCCCTTTGAAAATGAGCAAGAGCCCGCCGGATAAGGCGGAAAATCGAAAGGAATCCATATATGGCAGGTCATAGCAAGTGGGCGAATATCCAGCATAAAAAAGCCCGTCAAGATGCCAAACGCGGCAAAATCTTCACCCGTTTGATCAAAGAAATCACCGTTGCAGCCCGCATGGGCGGCGGCGACCCCGGCGCCAACCCACGCCTGCGCCTGGCTTTGGAAAAAGCCGCTGAAAACAATATGCCCAAAGACAACGTACAACGCGCCATCGACAAAGGTACGGGCAATTTGGAAGGCGTGGAATACATCGAGTTGCGCTACGAAGGCTACGGTATAGGCGGCGCGGCGTTGATGGTGGACTGCCTGACCGACAACAAAACCCGCACCGTCGCCGACGTGCGCCACGCGTTCACCAAAAACGGCGGCAACTTGGGCACCGACGGCTGCGTAGCGTTCAACTTCGTGCATCAAGGTTATTTGGTGTTCGAACCCGGCGTTGACGAAGACGCGTTGATGGAAGCCGCTCTAGAAGCCGGTGCGGAAGACGTGATTGCCAACGACGACGGCTCCATTGAAGTCATCACCGCCCCGAACGATTGGGCGGGCGTGAAAGCGGCATTGGAAGCCGCAGGCTACAAATCTGTTGACGGCGATGTTACCATGCGCGCCCAAAACGAAACCGAACTCTCCGGCGATGATGCCGTCAAAATGCAGAAACTGATTGACGCTCTGGAAGATTTGGACGATGTGCAGGACGTTTACACCTCCGCCGTTTTGAATCTGGATTAATAGGAAAGATTGAAAGCAGGCCTGATGGGTCTGCTTTTTTTGCGTTTAAGATTTTTAGGGGTTTGTTTGCTGAAATCTTCAATTTTCAATAGACCTCTTGCGAAAGTATCCTGAAGATTTACAATTCCCAAATGAAATACGAA